>Ga0180007_10000169_pt1 | contig 120309 bp, 106 predicted proteins | sample MM_PC_MetaG_FD_121122 | JGI IMG/M metagenome (GOLD analysis project Ga0180007, IMG submission 121122) | Groundwater microbial communities from the Aspo Hard Rock Laboratory (HRL) deep subsurface site, Sweden - MM_PC_MetaG | ecosystem: Environmental > Aquatic > Deep subsurface > Groundwater... | reverse complement strand
GAAAACAGATTGAGCGATTGATTTCAAAAGGTTCAGAGCATCCCGACTAAAAGTCGGGAGGGTCGGGGGTTCTCCCGACTTTTGGTCGGGATCATCGCCCACCAAAGCTCCCTCATAGGGGAGTTTTTTTATTAAAGGATCATATTCTCCTCAATATTTTCTCAAATCTCACTTGTGAAGGTTATAATTCATTCTGTAATTAGCTAGAATGAGTAAAAATTACAAGTAGCATGTTAATTGATCTCTATTGTTTCATATCTTTGTATTGAAATTTTAAGGATTAAATAAACACTTAATTTTTAATCAATTATGACTAGCAAAAACAGTATTTCTCTTTCATCAGCAATTGAAGAAGGAGTTGTATTATTGGCACTTCAAAGTGCTCTGGCCATTTACCTTTATAATGGAAACCTGAGGGTAAAAACCCGCAGAAAAAACTGGTCCTCCTCCTAATCAATCTTTATCCCATCCTACTCCTAAGAATAATATTCTTACTTCCTTCTTAGATAGAAATAAAAAACGCCTGTTTAATGTTAGGAAATAAATTAATAATGTTCTTGGAATCAGGGATTAAACTATCTAATCTCACAAAAAAGGCTTAGCAAAGTTCGGTTCAACATAAATCGAAGCAACTAATTAAAAGAATTAAAAAAACAATATAAAAGTCAAAACAATGACAAAATCAATCGCAAACACTATTACGATGAATGAAACCAAAAAGGCAATAATTACTTCGTCGGATGTTAATAAGATGATGGATCGATATCATTATACCGATGATACCCGGGCTATCATTAAAAATGAAAATCTCTTGCCAACAGGTTTGTTATCAAGATTACACTCTAATTATCCAAATTATTCCGGCATCATGGAAACTTCCGAATTCATGTTTACGAAGAAAAATTATGTTGGACTTGAGGGTTTTAGGGAAATCGTTCAAATCTTGAACCAACATGGAATAGATATCGGGTTTATTGAAGAACGAGAATTTTTTATCGAAGTTTACCGTTTTTTAGCAACCAAACATGTGCTGAACTTTATTAAATGGGAAGACTTTGCGAATGACTCAGTATTTCAATTGGTTTTTCCACAACCGGGTATGATCAGGGCAGAAGCTGTCGTATTATATAAAAAGGCAAAAACTGAGTCAGAAAGAAAAAAAATCGTTGCTGATTATATGGAACTCACCAATCCTCACGATGGCAATCAGAAATTGAATAAACCCTGGTTTGAAAACGATATGGGTGAAATCGAATTTTTGGAAGGAAGTCAGCATAAATATCCACAATGCCAGTTGATTTTTGATAAAACAACACAAAGCTGTTTTGCATTTTGCAGCTATTGTTTCCGTCATGCCCAAGTTCGCGGTGACGAAGATATGTTCATTCAAAACGAAATTAAACCGGTTTTGGATTATGTAAAAAAACATAAGGAAATTACGGATATGCTTCTAACTGGAGGAGATGCAGGTTATATGCCTTTCGAACGGCTTGAGCAATACCTTCTTCCGATTATTGAAGATGAAGAATTAATGCATATTAAATCAGTCCGTATTGGTTCAAGAGCCCTTACATTTCACCCTGAAATGTTTATTAACAGTAAATACAATGACTTTTTGGAATTGTTTGGCAAGCTTATCGACCATGGAATTCAAGTGGTTTGGATGGCACACTTTTCAACTCCTCGGGAACTTCTGAACCCAAGCACCATTGCGGCTGTTCGACGACTCAGGGCTCGCGGAATAACCGTAAAAAGCCAAAGCCCCGTAATGAACCATATCAGTTTATTTACCGATAAAAATGGCAAAGTTGATATTGATCGTTCTGCTCAAAATTGGATTGATCTGGGAAATATTTTCGCCATGTTGACCATTGGTTTCCATTCCATGTATTGTGCAAGGCCTACAGGTGAACATCATTACTTTACAGTTCCTCTTGCGGAATTGAATAAAGTTTTCAGTAAAGTTTACCGCACTTTGCCTTCTATCAACCGTCCTTCAAGATATATTACCATGACTTCTTCAGCAGGAAAAATTTCAATTCTTGGAACCCTTGAGGTGAATGGAAAGAAAGCCATTGCATTGAAATTCAATGAAAGTAGAAATATGGAATGGCTTGATGAAGTTTTCTTGGCCAAATATGATGAGAAAGAAAATACAGTGGCAAATCTAAAACCATTTGAAACTGAAAAATATTTCTTCGAAGATGAATTGGTTCAGATTGAGAAGAACCTGAATGAAGCTTTAGATAAAAGAATGAAAAAGTAAAATTTCTATTCATTTTAAGCATTGACAAATGATAAATAAGATAATTAAAACGACTGCTGAAGCCGTTGCCGATATTTTTGATGGGGCAACCGTGATGATAGGTGGATTTGGTGAAGCGGGCAGCCCGATTGAATTGATCCATGCGCTCATTGATCATGGTGCAAAAAATCTTACCGTGGTAAGTAATAACACCGGTAGCGGCCATGTCGGCCTTGCAGCATTGATCGAAAACCGACAAGTTAAAAAAATGATTTGTTCATTTCCACGCACTTTAAATTCTACCGTTTTCCCAGAGTTATATCACAATGGAGAAATAGAATTAGAACTTGTGCCACAAGGTACGCTGGCAGAACGAATCAGGGCCGGTGGGGCCGGGATTCCGGCATTTTTTACCCCTGCTTCTGTAAATACGCCGCTTGCAGAAGGAAAAGAATCCCGTTTATTCAACGGTGAAACTTATGTTATGGAATATGGCATCAGAGCTGATTTTTCATTGGTAAAATGCAAAGCTGCCGACAGATACGGTAACTTAATTTATAATAAAACTGCCCGAAATTTTGGTCCTATCATGTGCACTGCAGCCGAAGTCACCATTGTTCAGGCAAAAAAGATTGTTGAATTAGGCGATCTGGATCCTGAATGTGTTGTAACCCCCGGGGTTTTTGTAAAAAGAGTAGTTGAAGTAACAAATCCGGCTGAAGAATCAAAACTGGTAAAAGAAGATAGGAGGTATCCATGGCAATAAACGAAAATATTAAAGGTTGGGATCGAAATCAAATGGCACAAAAAGTTGCATTGGACATTCCGGATGGATCCTATGTAAATCTTGGAATTGGGATTCCTGAATTGGTAGCCGGTTTTGTGCCTGAAGGACGCGAGTTTATTTATCATACCGAGAATGGTTTGCTCGGAATGGGGCCTGCTCCCGAAAAAGGCCATGAAGATCCTGAATTGATCAATGCAGGAAAAAAACATGTAACGAGTATTCCCGGTGCCTGTTATTTTCATCATGCAGATAGTTTTACCATGATACGTGGAGGCCATATTGATGTATGTGTGCTTGGAGCGATGCAAGTATCCGGAGATGGTGATTTGGCAAATTGGTCGACGGGGGAGCCTGGTGCAATACCTGCTGTAGGTGGAGCTATGGATCTTATTGCCGGTGTAAAAACTATTTTCGTTATTACCCAACATAATATTAAAACGGGTGAGCCTAAAATAGTGAAAGAATGTACATACCCTCTCACAGGTAAAAAAGTTGTCGATACAATTTATACCGACCTTGCTATCATTGATGTTAAAATGGATGGTCTTTATGTGAGGGAGCTTGCACCCGGAGTAAGTTTTGAATATTTGCAGGAGAATACCGGGGCTAAACTTAATCAGTATTCCAAATAGGTAATTATTTTATTTTAGATTATTAAGAGGAGGTTCCGGACGTACCGGAAATTAACATATGGATACTCAAATCCTTGACTCAAAAGAGCAAAAAAGAACAAGTGAAGAAATCTATCAGCAAGCTTGTAATGTACTTCCGGGGGGCGTAAGTCGAAATACTGTTTTTCGAAAACCTTATCCAAATTATGCTGCCAATGCATCCGGGATTCATGTCACTGATATAGATGGTGTGCAGAGAATTGATTTTGCCAATAATATGGCATCTTTAATTCATGGCCATGCACATCCGGCAATCGTAAGTGCAGTTATTGAACAACTTTATAAAGGAACTGCATACACTTTGGCTTCAGAAATTGAAGTCAAATATGCTCAATTATTATGTGACCGCTCTGTTGGGTTTGAAAAAATCCGATTCGTAAATTCCGGTACCGAGGCAGTTATGACGATGATTAAAGCCTCAAGAGCTTATACCGGGCGACCAAAAATCGCTAAAGCCGAAGGTGCCTATCACGGCACTTATGATTTTGCCGAAGTTAGCCAAACAGCTAATCCAACAAATTGGGGAGATCTCAATAAACCAAATAGTGTTCCGCTTGCAAATGGAACCCCTCAGGGTGTTTTAAATGATGTAATTATTTTCCCTTACAACGATATTGAAAGGACCATTGCTATTTTAAATCAGCAAGCCGATCAGATTGCTTGTGTCTTAATCGATCCGGTACCTCACCGCATTGGTTTGCTTCAGGGTACGAACGATTTTATTGAGGCGCTTTATAAATGGACCCGTGAAAATGGAGCTTTATTGGTGTTTGATGAGGTAGTTACCTTTCGTGTGAATTATGGAGGCACTCAAGATAATTTTAAGGTTAAACCCGATCTTACTGCTTTGGGTAAAATAATTGGAGGAGGCTTTCCGGTTGGCGCACTTGCCGGCCGTTCAGATGTAATGAAGGTTCTTGATCCTCGCGAAAGCAAACTTTTATTTCCTCACTCAGGCACTTTTTCAGCCAATCCAATAACAATGACTGCAGGTTATGCTGCCATGAATTTATTCGATAGGGAAGCAGTGCTAAAACTAAATGCCTTAACTCAAAAGGCGATTGATCAGATTCAGGAAGCCATTATAATTGCAGATGTTCCGGTCTCTATTACCGGAGCCGGGTCAATGTTCCGGATTCATCTGAAAGTCAAACCTCCAACAACTTACCGTGAGGCTTATCAAACAAAAGAGGAAACGGCTGTAGTAAATGAATTGCTTGACTATCTTTATTTTAAAGAGAATTTAATTATGATCAATACCTGTGCATGTATGTTCTCAACCGTTCTTACGCAGAATGAAGTTAACAAATTGTCGGAAGCATTGCTGAATGGCTTCAGAATAATAAAGCCTAAACTTGAAAAATTATGTTAAACCGTAAAAACTAGATTATGACCGAAGTGTTTATTTGTGACGCAATCCGAACCCCTGTGGGCCGCTATGGCGGAGTCCTTTCATCTGTAAGAGCTGATGATCTTGCTGCAATTCCTTTAAAAGCCTTGATGGAAAGAAATCCAAACTTGGATTGGCTGGCTGTTGATGATGTAATTATGGGATGTGCGAACCAGGCAGGCGAGGATAATAGGAATGTTGCACGGATGGCGCTTCTTTTGGCAGGTTACTCAGAAACCATTTCCGGAACAACAATGAATCGACTTTGCGGTTCTGGAATGGATGCCATTGGCACTGCAGCCAGAGCGATCAGATCGGGTGAGGCTGAATTGGTCATTGCCGGTGGAGCTGAAAGCATGTCGCGTGCCCCATTTGTAATGGGAAAAGCCGAAAGTGAATTTTCAAGGGAACAGAAATTTTATGATACAACCATGGGTTGGCGTTTTATTAACAAAGCGCTCGATAAAAAATACGGTACAGAATCGATGATTCAGACAGCAGAGAATATTGCAAAAGATTTCAATATCAGCCGCGAAGATCAGGATAAATTTGCCCAATGGAGTCAGGAGAAGGCTGCAAAAGCTCAAGCTGATGGATCGTTGGACAGGGAAATTATTCCAGTATCGATCCCGCAACGAAAAGGTGATCCAATTATTGTAAACAAAGACGAGCATCCTCGCTTATCAAGTTTGGAGAAAATGGCATCCTTGAAGCCTGTCCTGGGTCCCGACTGTGTTATTACAGCCGGAAATGCTTCAGGGATTAACGATGGTGCAGCAGCCTTAATTATTGCTTCTGAAAAAGCAGTAAAAAAATATAATTTGAAACCGATTGCCAAAATTCTTGGAATGAAAACAGCCGGTGTTCTTCCACGGATTATGGGAATGGGACCTGTTCCTGCCACCAACAAACTGTTAAAGCATCTTGGCTTAACCCTTAATGACATGGATATTATTGAATTGAACGAAGCTTTCGCTGCGCAAGCATTGGGCTGTAGTCGTGAACTTGGTTTGGCCGATAACGATCCAAGGATCAATCCACTTGGAGGAGCGATTGCATTAGGACATCCTTTAGGAATGAGTGGTGCAAGGTTGATAACAACAGCCGTTTATCAGATGCAAAATTCAGATGCGAAAAAAGCACTTTGTACCATGTGTATAGGAGTTGGACAGGGTATAGCTGTAGTACTTGAGAAAGTATAGTGCAATTTGCAATACGATAAAATTATTTACAAAAAAAGCTGCCTAAATCAGGGCAGCTTTTTTTGTTGGAAAATGGTTCTCTATTTTTTATTCTTCACATATTTCATTAACCATTGATCTGATTCCCATAAAACGTGCAAAATAGATTCATAAGATGCATAACCATGGCTTTCAGCCGGTAACATCACCAAGCGAACGGTCGCACCATGACCCTTCAGCGCATTGTAATAACGCTCACTCTGTAATGGGAACGTACCTGAATTATTATCAGCCAAACCATGAGTCATTAATAATGGTGTTTTCATCTTGTCGGCATGCATGAAAGGTGCCATTTGGTTATAAACATCGGGTGCTTCCCAGTAAGTTCTTTCTTCCGATTGGAATCCAAATGGTGTTAAAGTTCTGTTATATGCACCGCTTCGGGCAAGTCCTGCAGCAAATAAATCAGAATGGCTTAACAAGTTAGCCGTCATGAATGCTCCATAACTATGACCTCCTACCGCAACGCGTTTTCGATCAACAATACCCATTTCATCAAGTGCATCTATAGCTGCTTTTGCGTTAGCCACCAATTGTGGAATAAATAAGTCGTTAGGTTCCGTTTCGCCAACTCCGATAATAGGGAATTCTGCATTTTCGAGAATTGCAAAACCTCTTTTAACCCAAAAAATTGGTGAACCATAATTGATTCGTGTAAAACGATGTGGAGAAGTACGAACTTGTCCTGCTGTTTTTGGATCTTTGTATTCACGCGGATAGGCCCACATGAGCATAGGAATTCTACCATCTTTGGTTTTATCATAACCGGCAGGCAAATACATAGTTGCGGTCAAATCAACACCATCAGCTCTTTTGTATTTGATGAATTCTTTGGTTACGCCTTCCATTGCTTTATATGGATTTGGGAAAAAGGTAATTTGTTTGGGAGCATCTTTTTTCTTGAAGTTGCGCAGATAATAATTTGCATTTTCAGATGCTGATTCAATACTGGTAATCATTACACCTTTCTTCAAATCAATAAAAAACAAATTACCTCTGAATCCAATACTTTCATAAGTGCTGATTCCGTCGGCACGCCAAATTTCTTTGGTGGTTTTTTTAGTTAAATCATATTGATTCAGAAATGGTCGATTTCCTTCCGGAGAATATCCTTCACCGCTTAAGTATAGATATCGGTCTTTTTCAACTAGCAATACATTCCTTCCGTATTGATTTTCAATAGTCACAAAGCTTCCGGGATCCTGATAAATATCTTCAGAATTGAGGTTAAATAATATTTCGGGTTTAATATTATCAATAGAGGGATTGATTTTGTAGACCAATGATTCACGAGTACTCCTCCAATTGTCATAAGCAATGGCAATTTTATCATTTCCCCATGTCATGCCTCTGAATCGGTTTTTAACCGAAACAATATGGTTTTTATTATTCAGATCGAAAGGATAATCGGTTGTATAAACCGCATCGCGAAATTCTGCTTTTGTTTTAGGATTTCCTTCGTCAAGTGCTTCAACCCAATAAATTGAAGCCGGCTTATCCGATCTCCAACTGACTCTTCTGGGTCCTTTCTCAACTGCATCAAAACCACTGGGGACTTCTTCGATGAGAGGGATTTCCTGAATTACCCGGATAAATTTGCCATCTTTATCCAACAAACTTAAAACTGTAGGGAACTGGTTAAAAGGAACTAAATAAGAATAGGGTTTCTTGATGGTTTCTGTAATAATATATTCACTGTTTGGAGAAACAGAAAACCCACTATAGATATTTGCTTCTGTTAAATTTGTTGTGTTACCTTCCAGATCAACTCTTACCAACATTGAGCCTGCAAAATAATCAAAATTAGCCTCATCAGCTTTATCTTTGAGCAAATCCTGATAGGTTCTTGAAGGAGCTGTTTTTCCTAAGTTTTCCTGAACAACCGGTCCGGTTGGAGTCTCATCAGCTTGGGTCAAACTTCCACGATCGGGGTTGATAAAACTACAAATGAAAGACATTCCGTTAGCAGCCCAGTTATAGCTACCGCCAAATATACCATTTAGCACAGCTTTGGTTAATTTTTTGGCTTCTTTCGATTGAACATCAAAATACCACAATTCAATACCTTTATTGGTAGTATTTGTGAAAGCTACCTTTTGGTAATCAGGCGACCAGGATACCCCACTTATTTTAGCTTTTTCCGGCAAGCCGGTTATCTGAAATTCTTCGCCACTTGTAACATTTTTTAGGGTGATATTTGTATTGAAATTTGTACGACTACCACCATTGGTTTTAGGATTGATACGTAAACCGGCAAGCTTATACTCTAAAGCCGATACTTCGTCTATCGATTTAAAGGGAACATTTTCGAGCAGGATCATCCATACACCATTATTATCTAAACGAACAGATGGGGTTAATGGGCTGTTTATTAACTCCAGAATTTCTTTTGGCGGAGTTTGATATTTAAGGTCGACTTGGGCATTGCTTTGAAAGCTAATCAGCAAAAATAAACCCATTAATAATTTAAAAATAATTTGTTTTTTCATGTGTTGGAATATTTAGTTGGATTAAGTTTTATTGCAATAAAGTTTTTTCATTTTCTCAATGTTCTGGTTGTCATTTTTTAACTTGCCTTCTCTCTTGGGAGTTAGGTTAAAGTTTTCAGGATATCTGGCGGTTATATTACGATAAAAATCCTGTATTATTTTTAAATCTTCCTCGTAATTGCCACTAGGATAAACAACCGGGCCCACCCCGGCTTCCTTCTTTGCATAATCGGCATATCCCATGGCAATTGGTACATTTGCTTGTAAAGCAATGTGATAAAATCCTTTTTTCCAACGAGTGGTTAATTTCCTGGTACCTTCAGGCGTGATGAGAACGTACAATGAATCGGTTTGATTGAATAGATCAACAACCTGATCAATCATATTATTTTTTTTCCCACGGTCAACGGCAATACCACCCCAACTCCTTAATATCGATCCTAGTGGGAAAAAGAAAACTTCTTTTTTAATCAGGAAAGTTAATTTCACCCCAATTGCAAAATAAGCAAGTCGCCCAACAAGAAAATCGACATTACTGGTGTGTGGTGCTGCAATTACAACACATTTATCAACACCAGGAGGGATAATCCCGTTGAGTTTCCATCCCCAGATTTTTAAAATAATTCTAGCAATTAATTTCAAACTTTGTACGAATTGAGTTTTGTAAATATAAATAAATATTTGTGAGCTATAAATTGATTCGATGCACAAATTGAGAAATTGTGAATTAAATATATAAAGCTATGGATTGGCTAGAGCAATGCTGCAATTTTGCTAATAAAAATCAATATTTTAACTAAATTGTTGATTGTGCATAAGTTAAAATTCTATCTCCAAATCCAGCAGGTCCTTTAAGTCCTGAAGAGCCGGGTTTTTTTTCTTCATCTCATCAAATTTTTCTTCGTCGGTATATGCCGTATTATTTTCTTCCTTTTCAGTAATAACCGACTGTAAGGTTAATTGTTGATTCTGGAGATGTTCCTTTAAATAAGCCTGGACTTTGTTTATATTCTGACGATCATTTGCAATTACCTTATTATCGGTTTTAAATACAACTAAATAATTATCCTTTAATATTGGAGTGTATTTCCGAAGAGCGTTAACAAAACTGGGCGTTTGATTTGCTTCTGAAGATAAATAATTGCTCCATTGAGTTTCCAAGTCTTCTTGTGTAAAATCGGTGTCGGGCAACAAAGGAATAGTGCTTTTATAAGTGCTTGCTTCTTCTTCAACTTTATTGGTATTGCCTTTGATTGAAATACTGCCCGGCATTCTGGTGCCCGTCTTTTTTTGAACCGACTTTGGTTCGAGATCCTTCACAGGTAATGTTTTATGCTCATTTACAATGGTTGGCTTCGCCACTGTTTGAGGTTCATTTATCAACGGTTTTGGGATTGGTTCACTGACAATTGATTTTGTAGATTGGCTTTCAGTTTTTTTTTGAGGAGGAATGATGATCGTCTCAGATTGAGGAGGCAAGGCTCCTGATTTTAAGGAACACATTTGCATCAAACTTAATTCTAAACGCAAACGCTTATTATTACTGCCTCTATATTCAATATCACAATGGTTGATAATCTCCAAACCCTTTATTAAAAACATGATATCTGCCTGGTCAGCTTGCTCGGCATAGCGACTTTTAATATTTTCGCCTACCTCTAATAAGGATAAGGTTGCTTTATCTTTGCAAACTAAAAGATTTCGTAAATGTTCGGCAAGACCAATAATAAAATGTTGTCCGTCGAATCCATTTTCAAAAATATCGTTGAGGATAAGTAATGAGTTGGTAATGTCATTTTTAAGCGCAGCACCAACGATTTTAAAATAATAATCGTAATCCAAAATATTCAGATTATCGATCACATTTTTATAAGTGATATTTGATCTTGAGAAACTTACAATTTGATCAAAAATAGAAAGGGCATCTCTTAAGGCGCCATCTGCTTTTTGTGCAATAATATGTAAGGCATCTGATTCGGCTTCGATATGCTCGTTTTGTGCAACGAATTTCAGATGATTCGCAATATCTTCAACCCCAATCCTTTTAAAATCAAAAATTTGACAGCGTGATAAAATGGTTGGGATAATTTTATGCTTTTCGGTAGTAGCCAAAATAAATTTGGCATATGGAGGTGGTTCCTCCAAAGTCTTTAAAAATGCATTAAAAGCGTTTGACGACAGCATGTGAACCTCATCAATGATATAAACTTTATATTTACCAACCTGAGGGGGAATTCGAACTTGTTCAACCAGATTGCGAATATCTTCAACGGAGTTATTAGATGCCGCATCCAATTCATGAATATTAAAAGAAGCCGCGTTATTAAAGGAAGTACATGATTCACATTTGTTACAGGCTTCAATGTTTTCAGAGAGATTTTGACAATTAATTGTTTTTGCCATGATCCGGGCACAGGTTGTTTTACCAATTCCTCTGGGGCCGCAAAATAAAAATGCCTGAGCTAAAATATTGTTTTTGATGGCATTCTTTAGTGTTGAGGTAATTGAGTTTTGTCCAACCACGGTGTCGAATGTGGCAGGCCTGTACTTTCGTGCAGAAACAATAAAATTTTCCATAATCAGTTTCGGGTATATTTTTCCGTTCAAAAATAAGAAAAAAACAGCATTACTAACGCAATTAGATGATTAATGACAGAATCAACGGTACATTGATAGCAGGAACAGAAGAGTATGAAAAAAGAACACGGATTGCAATAATTAGAAGCTTTTCAAACTTGGATTTTGCTTTATTTAGGACTTTTAACATACTTATTTGGTACTATAAGAACTATCTTTGTTGTAAATAAGCACATTTTATTTAGGTTATTATGATCCTGATTTATTCAAATGTAATCTCTTCACGACTTAAATATGTTTTAAAATTGCTTTTTAATGATATTCTAAAAACGGAATATCAAATAAGTAGTAATCTTAATGGATTTAATGAAAGCAAGGATGCAAAGATCAATTACTCAGATCTGCCTATTCAAAGTGCAATCTCAATGCGCCCTTCGGATTTGCTCTTTGAAACACACATTGCCGAAAAAGAGATCATTGTTGAAGAATGGGAAGGTTTACCTGTTTTTTTCAAGACTGATAAAAATGCGGATGTTCCTTATGATATTTTTTCAGTACTTTTTTATTTGGTTTCGAGATATGAAGAATATCTGGAGCCCAAAAGCCTGGATCAGCATGGTCGATTTAAGGCAGAATCATCGATTGCCTTTAAACATCATTTCCTGGAACAACCTTTGGTTAACCAAATTGCCCTGAAGCTTAAAGAAATAATAGTCTTAAAATATTCCGAGATCACCTTTCTTCAATCCGAATATCAGTATATCCCAACCATTGATGTGGATATTGCTTTTTCTTATATTGGGAAGGGATTCTGGAGAAATAGCGGAGGCATCATCAGGTCAATTCTGCAACTAAAATTCAAACACCTAACCGAAAGAGTAAACGTTTTAATGAATCTTATCCCTGATCCATACAATAATTTTGACTTTATCCTTAGCAAACTTGATCAAGAGAAATACAATGCCATCATTTTTATGAACCTCGGGAAATATGGCAGGTACGATAAAAATATTTCATTTCAGAATTTAAAGTTCTTTCGTTTGCTTAAGGACTTGCATGAAAAAGCTCAAGTCAATATCCATCCTTCGTATGCTTCTAATTCGGATTTAAGTTTATTAAAAGATGAAATCGCAAAACTCGAGCATATTTTAGGAGGAGATGTTATTAGATCTCGGCAACATTTTCTGATTCTAAACTTTCCGGAAACATACAGGAACCTTATTAGCCTTGGAATTATTGAAGATTATTCCTTAGGATATCCGTCTCAGTTAGGATTCAGGGCCAGTATATGCACCCCTTTCAGGTTTTATGATTTATTGAATGAGGAAGAAACCCAATTGGTGATCCGGCCATTTGCTTTCATGGATGGGACGATGACCGATTACCTGAAATTAAATTCGGCCGATATGATAAAACAGCTCAAACTCATTTCTGATTCGGTAAGAAGGGTAAAAGGTGATTTAATTGGAATTTGGCATAATTCATCGCTTGCCGAAGATGAAGAATTAAAAAAACTATTCGTAGAAACATTATCAATTTTAAAATAGATGGAAATACGATATCTGAAAAATCATGAAATTGATAAAATGAAATGGGACACTTGTATTTCTAAATCATTCAATGGAATTATATATGCCTATTCATGGTACCTGGATATTGTGTGTGAGGATTGGGATGCCTTAATTGACGGAGATTATTTGCGGGTATTTCCTTTACCCGTCAAACGAAAATTTGGGAACAACTTAGTATATCAGCCATTTTTCACCCAGCAACTTGGTGTGATTTCACAAAATATTCTTACACAGGAGGTGGTTGCCGAATTCTTGAATGCCATCCCAGAAACATTTAATTATATTGAAATCCAACTGAATAATTTTAATAAAGTTGACCAAGCTAAATTCGAAATTAAGCCATTTTTAAACCATGAACTGGACCTGATCAATAGTTATGAAAACATCAAAAAAAGATATACCGAGAATTTAAAAAGAAAGTTAAAAAAAACTGCTGAATCCGGTCTCTTTATTAATATCAATGCCAACCCGGATGAAATAGTCAAACTATTCATCAATAATAAGGGCAGGCATATTCCCCAATTAAGAGAAAACAATTATATAAGCCTCCGAAGAATTATTTATACTGCAATTCATCGGGGCATTGCACAAGTTTATGGGGTTTACGATTCAACGAATATATTATGTGCAGGTGGGTTTTTTCTGGTTTCAAACCGTAAAATCACTTTTCTTTTTTCGGGTTTAAGTAAGGAAGGCAGGGAAACGAATTCAATGGCTTTTTTGCTTGATCAGGTGATCAAAGTAAATAGCAACCAGCATCTTACTTTCGATTTTGAAGGATCAAACGATCCCGGATTGGCAAAATTCTACAAGAGTTTTGGTTCAAAAGAGATTATTTATTATCATTTGATCATTAACAGATTGAATATAATTTGTAAAATTGGACTGAAGTTGTGGCGTAAATCTAAGTTCAAGCTATCATGACAAATTAATCGAAGTAATAATTTTCTTTTTAGTACATTTGTGAATCACTAAACTTGATGTATATGGTTTATATTCTGGGTAAACATAACAGTTTGTTAAATCAGTTTTTATCTGAGCTCAGAGATGAGCACATTCAATTGGATCGTTATCGCTTTCGAAAGAATCTGGAACGACTGGGTGAGATTTTTGCGTATGAAATCAGTAAAAAGCTGGAATATGAACAGAAAGATGTTACTACACCTTTGGGTGTAGCCAATGTATCTGTACTGGCCGAACATCCTGTTCTTTCCACAATTTTCAGAGCTGGTTTACCCTTGCATCAAGGGATGTTGAATTTCTTTGATCATGCTGATAATGCCTTTATTTCAGCATATCGCAAGTATCATAAAAATCAAAAATTTGATATTCGGATTGAATATTCTTCAAGCCCTGATCTTGATGGTCGAGTATTAATTCTTTCGGATGTGATGTTGGCAACAGGAGCATCAATCGTTTTAGCATACAGAGAGCTGCTTCATATGGGAAATCCAAAGCATACCCATATTGTAGCTGCGGTTGCAAGCGCAGAAGGGGTTGAATATATTAAGAAAAATTTACCATCGACCAAAGTTACCCTTTGGGTAGGTGCTGTTGATGATGAATTGACTGCCCAATCATACATTGTTCCCGGCTTGGGCGATGCCGGTGATTTGGCCTATGGTAAAAAAAACAATTCTGATAAATAACATTTATGACAAAATTTCTGATCATAGAAAATATTAAAATTTCACTTGAGTCTATTCGGTCGCATATGTTGAGGAGCATTCTCACTGTACTGATCATTGCATTTGGGATAATGGCACTCGTTGGTATTCTGACTGCTATTGATTCAATTAAATACAACTTAACCGACAGTTTCGCGATGATGGGTGCAAATACTTTTACCATCAGAAATAGAGAAATTATGATACGTATGGGAGGTGGAGGTAATGATGCCAAAAGATTCAGGTCGATTACTATTGATGAAGCACTGACTTTTAAAGAAGAGTTTAAAATCCCATCAACTGTTTCAGTTTATACCTATGGGACCGGTACAGCTACCTTAAAATATGAATCTGAAAAAACAGATCCAAATGTTCCGGTAATTGGTTCTGATGATGGTTATTTAATAACTTCGGGATTGGAGATTGAAAAAGGGAGAAATTTCAATGTAAATGAAGTGCATTTCGGAAATAATGTTGCCATTATTGGAAGCGAGGTCGCAAAAAGATTGTTTAAATCAAATATTGACCCAATCGACAAAATTATTTCTATTGGACCTGGAAAGTATAAAGTGATTGGGGTGTTGAAAGAGAAAGGCTCAAGTGTTGGCTCGAGTGATCGTGTGGCAGTTGTACCGATTACCAATGTAAGGCAGTATTTTTCAAGAGCAAACATGAGTTATACAATTAATGTAATGACTGCCAGAGTGGAAGATACAGAGTCCGCAATAGGCGAAGCAACAGGATTATTTCGTGTAATACGCGATGATAAACTAGGAGAAGTAGATACCTTTGGAATTGCAAAAAGCGACCTCATTGCCGATACACTAATAAGTATGATGAGCTATGTTACCATGGCCGCAACATTTATTGGACTGATTACCTTGCTTGGAGCGGCCATCGGTTTAATGAACATTATGCTGGTGTCAGTGACCGAACGAACAAGGGAAATTGGTATCAGAAAGGCAATGGGTGCGACAAGCATAACAATTAGGAATCAATTTTTTGTCGAAGCTATCGTAATAGGACAAATTGGTGGTATTTTAGGAATTGTATTAGGGATTTTGATAGGAAATATTCTTTCTTTGTCCATCGGAAGTGCTTTTATTATTCCTTGGTTATGGATTTTGCTGGGTGTTGTTTTGTGTTTTATAGTAGCCATTATTTCAGGAATCATTCCTGCAAATAAAGCAGCACGACTTGATCCAATCGATGCTTTGCGATACGAATAATTTAAGCTAATTGTTTGGCCCAATAATTTTCTCATAACCGATAAGCTGATCATAGATCGAGCCCGGGTCACGGTAATATACAAAAATCGAATATTCGTTATTGGTTTCATAATGACTGCCCTCAGTTAGCAAAACGCTAGCTGATAATTCACCGCTTTCTTTAACAATGTATTGATAATCATAATAACCTTGTTTTAAAAACAGAAGGCCTTCGAAACAACCATTTCCTGCATTAAAAATCAGTTTGGTATTTTCATTGGGCAACCCTTCGGTCAGCTCTCCCGTAATAAAAATATCTTTATTCAATAATTCAGGGGAAGCCTTAAGGCTAAAGTGAACCCAACAATAATTTGCTTCTGTCGAACTATTTTTTTCATCCTCTGTTTTAATGAGTTTTTTACCATTGAGGTCGTTTTCAAAAGTATAATTATTCCTGTTTCTTGCCTTATCTTCAAAAAGAGAAATATGATAACCATCCCCAAAATAATCTATTGCGTTAATGTTTATGGCTTTATATCTTAAACTCTTAATGTTGAGCATCCTAAATTCATTTCCTCCATAAAAAATACTTTTATTATTGAAATGATAATCCAGAACATCCCCTTGATTCCTCACAGGATTGATATCTGTAATCATATTATCATCCCTGTTATTTTGCTTAATAATAATTTTTAATGAAGCCGCAGGATTTGGGATGTATAGATTCTTGAGAAAAATTTTAAATCCGATTTCTTGCTTTTCTAATTTTGATTTTAGGGCGAGAGGCGGTTTAATACTCGCTTCAATTTTCACTTCCGGATTAACGATGCTGAATTTTCTCATAAAAGCAAGCTCATTTTGATTATTGTCTTCAAAAACCTTGATAATGTAATTGCCCGATTTGGTTAATCGCAGATAGTCAGTCGGAAAAATTAATTCATAATGAATATAAGAAGTTGTGGTATTTAACGAAAATTGGTAATCGCTGATCTGATCGCTTGCAAATCCGTTGATATATTCGGCTGTTAGCAGTTCAGATGGCTCCCAGTTTGAATTACAATGCACGATCGTGTAATTATAACTTTTAACTTCATCCATCAGGTCATCAAAAGCAAGTAGGAGTTTTTCATCAGTATTAAGCTGAATAATGGGATCTGACAATTCAAATCCAAATCTGTGAATGATGACCGATTTAATATGATTCCTGTCGGCAGAAATAGGTTTATCATTAGAGAATGAATTAATTACCATCGCCATCATTGATTTATTTCCCTGAAAAGAAAATAATAACGCAACCAAAATCATGATAAATGTCATCCGAAAAGCTTGCGAATAAGTTCTAATGTTTAGGTAAGTCATTTCTATAAGTTATATTTTTGCCCTAAATTTATAGTTTTTTGAAGCTTATTTATATAAAATAAAAAATAAGGTACTATATTACACTTTACTTATTGTAAAACAGCATAAGTTGAGGTTTATTTTGTAAAATTGCATTTTTTATATTGACATTAAAATAAATGCCGAAAATGATAAAAATTAAAAAGGGGCTGGATATTAAATTAATAGGTGAGGCTGAGAAAGTAGTAGCTGAACTTGATATCAAAAATTTCGCCATTAAACCAACCGATTTTATTGGCGTATTCCCTAAAATGATTGTGAAGGAAGGTGATTTTGTTAAAGCAGGATCACCTTTGTTTTTTGATAAATATAGAGATAACATCCAGTTTACTGCCCCTGTGAGCGGGAAGATTATTGAGTTGAAAAGAGGTCCTAAGCGTATCTTGCTTGAAGTAAAGATAGAGGCCGACGGTAAAAATGAATTCATTGATTTTGGGAAAGCGAATCCTAAGAATCTGGATAAGAAAGATGTGATTGCTAAATTATTGGAAAGTGGTACATGGCCTTTTATTCGTCAACGTCCTTATTCTATAATTGCAAATCCAAACGATGAACCAAAAGCCATTTTTATTTCAGCATTTGATACAAGTCCTTTGGCTCCCGATTATGACTTGTTAGTTCATGGTCAGGGCGAAACTTTTCAGGCCGGACTTGACGCATTAGTTAAGTTGACTAAAGGTAAGGTTCATCTGAATGTGAATACGATGGCGGCCCCTTCAAAGGTATTTAGTAATTCAAAAAATGTTCAGATCAACGAATTTTCAGGGCCTCACCCCGCCGGAAATATAGGGACTCAAATTGCATATATCGATCCTATTAATAAAGGAGATATCGTTTGGTATCTTTATCCGCAGGATGTTTTAACAATCGGAAGATTATTTTTGGAAGGCAAATATGACACAACCCGATTGATCACTTTTACAGGCTCTGAGGTTTTAAGTCCTAAGTATTATAAAACAAAGTTGGGAGCAAGTGTAGAACCATTCGCTCATCATAATGTTACTGAGGTTAAGAAGCGCTTTATCAGTGGAAACGTGTTAACAGGTACTAAAATTGAGAGTACCGGATATGTTTGTTCATACCATACTCAGGTAACTGTTATTCCTGAAGGAGATCAGCACCAATTTATGGGTTGGTTAATTCCAAGCCCTAAGAAACATAGTTTCTACCGTACTGCTCTTTCCTGGATGACTCCAAATAAAAAATTCAAATTAAATACCAATATTAATGGTGGTGTTCGGGCTTTCGTTATGACAGGTGAGTTTGAAAAGGTTTTTCCTATGGATATTTATCCTATGCAATTAATTAAAGCCATCATGGTTGAAGATATAGATGCGATGGAAAACCTGGGAATTTATGAAGTGGATGATGAAGATTTCGCTTTATGCGAATATATCAGTACTTCTAAAATCGAAATCCAATCTGTTGTTCGACATGGTTTGGATATGATTAGAAAGGAAATGAGTTAAAATATTGTTTAACCATTATATAGATTAATGAAAGCACTTAGAAAAATATTAGATAATATAAAACCCCATGTTCAAAAGGGTGGGAAATTTGAAATGTTCCGCTCTACTTTTGATGCCATGGAAACCTTGTTTTTTGTTCCTGATCATGTAACAGTCAAGGGAAGTCATATTAGGGATGGGGTTGATATGAAAAGAACGATGATTACGGTTTTCATCGCCTTAATTCCGGCATTACTGTTCGGAATGTGGAATGTGGGATATCAGCATTTTCGCTCACTTGGCGAAACAGTTGAATTATGGCCGGCATTTTGGTACGGGTTTTTAAAGGTACTTCCAATCTTAGTTGTTTCGTATGTAGTTGGTTTGGGTATAGAAATCATATTCGCCCAAAAACGCGGACACGAAGTTAACGAAGGGTTTTTTGTATCGGGATTATTAATTCCATTAATTCTTCCTCCCGACATTCCATTGTGGATGGTTGCCGTTTCAACTGCTTTTGCAGTAATTATTGGGAAAGAAGTTTTTGGTGGTACCGGGATGAATATACTCAATCCTGCATTAACTGCCCGTGCATTCTTGTTTTTTGCTTATCCTTCATTCATGTCGGGTGATAAAGTATGGATTTCGGATAAAGCTGATGCTTTTTCGGGAGCCACTCCACTCGGGGATGCTTTAGTTGGAAATATCGACAAATTACCAAATCCAATGGATATGATTATTGGGATTATTCCCGGTTCGGTAGGCGAAACTTCAATTATTGCAATCGGTATTGGTGCCTTGATACTTTTATATACAGGTGTTGGAAGTTGGAGGATTTTATTCTCAACTATAGCAGGTGGATTATTCATGGGCTATTTATTTAATTTGTGGGGATTAAATGATTATATGAATATTCCTCCTTATTATCACTTGATTATGGGTGGTTTTGCTTTTGGTGCGGTATTTATGGCAACCGACCCTGTTACGGCAGCACAAACCAATAAAGGAAAATACATTTATGGGTTCTTAATAGGAATGATGGCGGTGCTGATCAGGGTGTTTAATCCGGCTTATCCCGAAGGGATGATGCTTGCCATTTTGTTAATGAATGTATTTGCACCACTTATCGATCATTATGTGGTAGAAGCTAATATCAGAAGACGACTTAAACGTGTTAAGGCTTAATTATTTAGGGAAATAAAACATAAACTTATGTATAGTAATTTTTATATTTTTCGATATGCAAGTGTGATGGTGATCATTGTAGCTGCCGTATTATCTTCGGCTGCAATGTTCCTAAAACCGCTTCAGGAAAAAAATGAAGCAATCGACAAAATGAAAGGTGTTCTCGCTTCTGCAAATATTGAAGCTACTTCAGAAAATGCCATCGACCTTTACAAAAAAAACATTACCGAGGAAATTGTAATCAATAATGCTGGTGAAATAGTTGAGTCTAGCAGGAGTGGTGATGTTGAGCCTGGGAAAAGCCTTGCTTTTAATTTAGATTTGAAAAAGGAGTTATATAAAAAGGAGAAAGGTCAGGAGTTTAATATACCACTTTTAGTAGCAGAAGCAAATGGTATAAAGACTTTTATCATTCCTTTGCGTGGCACTGGGCTTTGGGGCCCCATCTGGGGAAACATAGCTGTAAAAGATAACTTTAGTACTGTTGTTGGTGCAACCTTTGGACACAAAGGTGAAACTCCGGGTTTGGGTGCCGAAATCGACACTAAAACCTTTCAGCTTCAGTTTGTTGGAAAAGAAGTTTTTAAAGACGGAAAATTCCAATCTGTGAAAGTTGTTAAAGGTGGTGTTGCCACACTTCAAGCTGAAATGCATATACATGGTGTAGATGCCATTTCTGGAGGTACCATCACCAGCGATGCGGTAAGTGCAATGCTTACCAATTGTTTAGAAAATTATGTTCCATATATCAATAAACGCAATTAATCGATGAGTGAACTGAAAAAAGAAAAGGAACCAATGTTTTCGGCTAAGAACCGTAAACTCTTAATCAATCCCCTTCATAAAGAGAACCCGATTACCATGCAGGTTTTGGGGATTTGTTCGGCTTTAGCAGTAACTGCTAAGGTTAAACCGGCATTCGTGATGGCAATATCTGTTATGGCAGTTTTAGCTATTGGTAATGTAATTATCTCAATATTGCGAAATGGGATTCCTCCTCGAATTAGAATTATTGTTCAGTTGGTAGTGATTGCTGCTCTCGTAATTCTTGTTGACCAAGTGCTTAAAGCATTTGTTTTTGACGTAAGTAAACAGCTTTCTGTATTCGTTGGATTGATTATTACCAACTGTATAATCATGGGCCGATTTGAAGCATTTGCAATGGGCAACAAACCCTGGGAGTCGTTTTTAGACGGTTTGGGAAATGCATTTGGTTACGGCTGGATTTTAATAGTAGTAGCTTTCTTCCGCGAGCTTTTGGGCTCTGGTACCATTTGGGATTTTCCGGTTATGGAAAAATTGGGAGTGTACAACTTTGGATATGAAAACAATGGATTTATGATTTTACCTCCAATGGCTCTAATTATTGTTGGTGTAATCATCTGGGTTCAGAGATCAAAGGATAAAACATTAATCGAAGGGAAATAATAAAGAACTTATAATAATTAAGATATGCAGGAATTATTTAACATATTCGTAAAGTCCATCTTTATTGATAATATGGTATTTGCCTATTTTCTGGGCATGTGTTCATATTTAGCTGTTTCAAAAACAGTTAAAACTTCAATGGGGCTTGGTTTGGCAGTAATTTTCGTACTCGCAATTACCGTACCGGTTGATTATTTGATGAATGAGTATTTGCTTTCAGCCGGTGCTTTGAGCTGGTTAGGACCAGAATTTGCGGATGTGGATTTAAGCTTCTTAAGTTTCATCATGTTCATCGCTGTAATTGCATCAATGGTGCAGCTTGTTGAGATGATCGTTGAAAAATTTACACCTGCATTATATAATTCATTGGGTATTTTCCTTCCATTAATAGCTGTAAACTGTGCAATTTTAGGTGGTTCGTTATTTATGCAGGAGCGTGAATATGAAACAATCTGGCAAGCTACTTCTTTTGGTTTAGGTTCAGGCGTTGGATGGTTATTGGCAATTGTTGGGATAGCTGCCATTCGTGAGAAAATCCGTTATTCAAATGTTCCGGCTCCTTTACGTGGTTTGGGTATTACGTTCATTATTACCGGATTAATGGGAATTGCATTTATGAGTTTCTTAGGAATAAAATTGTAGTCTTTAACTAGATAATAAATTAGATATGATTTTAAATATAAGTATAGGATTGGTTGTATTGATCAGCATTGCTGTTTTCTTATCCATAATCATGCTGTTGGTTTCTGTGCTGTTGTACGCCAGAAAAAAGCTCATGCCTTCAGGTGAAATTAAGCTTGTAATCAACGATGAGAAAGAATTTATGGTTACTCCGGGTTCGACTGTATTGACTACATTAGCCAACGAAAAAATATTTCTGCCATCGGCATGTGGCGGGGGTGGAACATGTGCCATGTGCAAATGTCAGGTGTTTGAAGGAGGAGGATCAATTCTTCCTACCGAAGTGGGATATTTTACCCGTAAAGAGCAACAGAATAACTGGAGACTTGGATGTCAGGTAAAAGTTAAAGAAAATATGAAAATAGGCATTCCAAAAGAAATTTTCGGGATCAAGAAATGGGAATGTGAAGTTATTTCAAATCGCAATGTGGCTACCTTTATTAAGGAATTTGTTGTTCGGCTGCCCGAAGGAGAAACCCTGGATTTCCGTTCAGGTGGATATATTCAAATTGATGTACCGAAATGTGAAGTTGATTTTAAAGATATGGTTATCGAGGAAAAATATCGGGGCGACTGGGACCACTTCAAAATGTGGGATTTGAAAATGAAAAATCCTGAACCCGTTTTCCGTGCTTATTCGATGGCCAACCATCCTGCCGAAGGAAATATCGTGATGTTAAATATCCGTATTGCAACGCCACCATTCGATCGGGTTGCAGGTGGTTTCAAAAACGTGAATCCCGGAATTTGTTCTTCTTATATATTTTCACGAAAAGCAGGTGATAAAGTTACTGTTTCAGGCCCCTATGGTGAGTTTTTTATTAAACCTACCGAGCGAGAGATGATGTTTATTGGTGGAGGTGCCGGAATGGCTCCAATGCGTTCACATATTTTCGATCAGTTTAATACACGTAAAACAAATCGTAAAGCCACGTTTTGGTACGGCGGTCGATCTTCTAGGGAATTATTCTATGTTGATCAATTCAGGGAAATTGAAAAGAATTTTCCGAATTTCAAATTCAATATTGGACTTTCAGAACCTTTGCCCGAAGATCATTGGGATGGGTACACAGGTTTTATTCATCAGATAATTATGGACAATTATTTAAAAACCCATCCGGAGCCGGAAGAGATTGAATATTATTTGTGCGGACCACCGATGATGAATGATGCAGTACTTAAGATGCTTGATGATTATGGAGTACCTCAGGAAATGATTGCTTTTGATGATTTCGGAGGATAATGAGATCAAAATAATAAATAGGGCCCCGATCACGAATTAACGAGATCGGGGCTTTTTGTTCTGTTCAAATTGTTATTTTTGAAGAATAAATCCAAGCTCAATGAAAAAAATTACATCGCTGATCCTCAGCTTATCCATTTTTGCTTTTTCCTGTCAGAGACAAACAACCTCCTCAGAAAAAATTAGTTTCCAGGGGGAAGCCCAAGGGACTTATTATTTGGTCACTTATTTTGATGAGCAAAATAGAAATTTGCAAATGGAGATCGATTCTATTTTATTAGATTTTGATCAATCCTTATCATCATGGGTGCCTAATTCGATTTTATCGCGGGTAAACAGAAACGAGGAAAATGTGATTCTGGATCAATATTTTATCGACAATTTTAATTTATCTGCAAAGGTTTCAGAAGAAAGCGGTGGTGCTTTTGATTGTACGGTGGGTCCTCTCATTGAAGCATGGGGTTTCGGATTCAGGCAAAAAATTGAGCTCAGTCAGGAAATGATTGATAGTATTCAGGCATTTATAGGTTATAAAAAGGTTTGGATTGAAAATAACATGTTGGTTAAGTCTGACCCACGTATGGAACTAAGTTTTAATGCTGTTGCTCAGGGTTATTCTGTTGATGTGGTTGGCCGATTTCTGAAAAATCTGGGGATTCAGAATTTTATAATTGATATAGGTGGAGAGGTATTGGCTTCCGGGATCAAGCCCAATTCAGAATTATGGCAGGTTGGGATTCAAAAACCCACGGAAAATCAGGATGGAGAAATAGAAGCCGAGGTAATAGTAAGTCTAAAGGATAAAGCTTTGGTTACTTCAGGAAGCTATCGTAAATATTATGAAAAAAATGGCAAACGATATTCTCATATGATTGATCCCTCAACAGGTTATCCGGTTACGCATTCATTGCTTAGCGTATCGGTTTTAGCCGATAAATGTGCCGAAGCCGATGCTTATGCAACTGCATTTATGATTATGGGATTGGAAAAATCCTTAAGCTTCCTTGAAGGACGGATTGATTTAGAAGCTTTTTTCATTTATACCGATCATGAGAATAAAATGGCAACAAAAGCGACAGATGGCCTTTCGAATTTAATGCAGAAATCTTACCCTTTTTAGATTTGTTCTAAATATCTAAAAAACAAGACTTTTTTAAATTTTCCATAAATATTTTTTGATACATTTATATTTTATAGATATGTTATTTCGTAACTGATCTGTAAAAATTTGTTTTCTGGATTAAGCATTTCGTTGTAATTAAATTTATGGTTATGGCATTCAATAAATCTAACAGACAACCCTATTTTGTCATTTTTATTCTTTTAATCGTATTATTGCAATTTTGTAGTAAGAAAAATGATGATTCGCCAGCTCCTCCGCAAGGTAGTAAACCAACAGCAGCTTTTACTTCCAATGTAACAAATGCAATTGAAGGGGATACAATTCAGTTTACCGATCAATCAACAAACAGTCCGACAAGCTGGTTGTGGACATTTGGAGATGGTACCACAAGTACCGTACAAAACCCTTCCCATGTATACGCAGACAAAGGTACATACACCGTGGCATTAAATGCGAGCAACAAATTTGGTTCTGGCATTGAAACAAAAGAAAATTATATCAAAGTGATTAAACAGGAAGAAATTGGTATAAGCGAAGCATTTGTTAATTTGAATGAATCCGGGGGTAGCGTGCAAAGTTATAATGTGGAAGCTGGCACGGCTACTATAAGGTTTACTGGTGCAGTTCCATCGGTTGTTACCGGTTCTGTTATGACAATAGATATGGACACCATGGGTTATCTGCGTAAGGTTATCAGCTCTCAGGTAAGTGGCAGCACATTGACTGTGGAAACCGAACAGGCATATTTAACAGATATTTTTGTGGATAAAGATTTTAATCTGAATACAGAAATGATCGAACCCAATCAATCATTGAAAAGTACAAGTTCCAATCTAGAAATATCAAGGGCATTGACTGATCAAAACGGTTTTATTCATCCCGTTGAAATTATTTATAAAAAACAGGATGGAGAAACAATTATTAAAAGCGTTATAAATAACAAACCGGAGAGCAGCGAAAGCAGCTATAAAATAATTGATTTTACAAAAAATTTGTCGAATACTAACTTATATGGGAAAGATGGTGATGATGTTCATTTCTACATAAAAACCGGAGAAGCGTCTTTAATTTCAAATGCAGTATTTGAATTTGATTTTGAATACAAGGGTGAATTAACTCAGAATACCAGGGTTAAAAAGGGAGATCTGAATTCGTTCAAATTTTATCTGCAAAGTGAAGCCGGATTTTTGGCCAAGCTTGCCCTTGAAATGAAAAAAGAATTTACAAAGGAAGATCAGAAAAAACTTATTGATTTGGCCAGGGTAACCGCCAAGTTTCTTGTTGGAACTGTTCCGGTTTGGATTTCTTTTGATGTTGATATTTATGGAAAATACAGCCTGACAGCGACAACAAAATTAAGTGCCGAAATGGGTTTCAGAAGCAAACACACCTTGAGTGTGGGAGGTATCTACGACAAAAATTCAGATTCATTTACACCCATCAAAGAGTATGTACCGGAGAATACCATTTATCCGTTAAGCCTGAATGGTGAAGTGAACCTGACCGCCCGTTTAGAATTGTTCCCAAGGGTTGAGGTTTTGTTTTATAGTTTTTTTGGCCCCTTTGCCGAAATCGTACCTTATTTGGAAGGTAATTATAAGTCAGGTTTCCAGAGCCAGTTGACAAGTACGGGCACCAAAACATTTGTTGCCTGGAACAGCAGCCTGGATCTTGGGCTGGATTTCAGGATCGGATCCAAATTGACTTTTTTGTGGGGATTGCAGAATAAGGAATTTGGGCCGAGCAAATACCCATGCTTTAAAACGCAATTATGGAAGGCTCCCAATAAAATAAATTTGTTAACTGAATTGCCCGCTGAAGCAGATGCGAAATCGAAGTTTTCGCTGAGATACAAGGTTACAGATATGCTTGAGAATGGTGTACCTCAGTGTCCTGTTTATATTGATGGTGACGGTACATTATCCGGCAATATCATAACGACCAATGCTAACGGAGAGGCCTTTGTAGATTGGACCCTAAAATCTGAAGCCGAGGAAAATAATATTACAGCCATTGTGTACGATGCCACAAAAACCATCGTGGATCAGAAGAGTACAAAAGTGACAGGGCTGGTAGCTGATAGCATACCAACTGTTAGTACATCAGATGTTACTAATATTTCCGATAGCAGTGCCACATGCGGAGGTGAGGTAACGAATCAGGGAAAATCGGATGTAGCAGCACGGGGTATCTGTTGGAATACTTATGGAAGCCCGACAGTTGACAATAACAAAAGCATTAATGGAGCCGGGCTTGGGACTTTTACTGCCAATCTTAGTGGACTTGAATCAAATACTTCTTATTACGTTAGGGCTTATGCCACAAATGAACAAGGTACGGCTTATGGATATGAGAAAGTATTTACTAGCTGTGCAGAACAGGATTCATTAGTAGATGAACGCGATGGACATACATATAAGACTGTAAAAATTGGCAACCAAACCTGGATGGCAGAAAATCTGGCTTACCTGCCTTACGTTATCCCTTCATCAGAATATTATTATATAATCACGTATCATGTTTATGAATATGAAGGCACAGATGTAAATGAAGCAAAAGCAACTTCCAATTATAATACCTATGGAGTTTTATATAACTGGCCTGCTGTCATGGCAGGTGCATCGAGCAGCAATTCAAATCCAAGTGGGATACAAGGTATTTGCCCAAATGGATGGCATTTACCAAGTGATGCCGAGTGGTCTGAGTTAACTGACAACTTTGGTAATTTTATAGTTGCAGGTGGAGCACTAAAGGAAGCCGGCACTTCACATTGGAACAGCCCCAACACAGGAGCAACCAATGAGAGTGGGTTTACGGCCCTTCCGGGTGGCGTACGTGGCGCAGGTGGTTATTTCGGCAACATTGGCAACTACGGCTGGTGGTGGAGTGCTACTGAGGACGTTAACAATACGGATAACGCTTGGGGCCGGGGCTTGTACTACAAAGACACCAAAGTGGACAGGGTGCGCAGTACCAATAAGCTCTTTGGTTTTTCTGTGCGTTGCGTGAGGGATAATTAGACTATTTGGCCATTTGACTATTTAATTAATCATCACTTCTGCCCGGTAAAAGCTTCTTGGTGTCATTTCCAGTTTGTTTATAATAACCCGGTCCATAAAGCCCTGTTTCCTGATAATCTTTAGCTGGGCTTACCCAGTAATTTTCGCCGGTATCAGGGTCGTGAACATATTCCATGCCGAGCTGTATATTATAACCGGATTCAGCCGCCTGATCTCCAGAACTCGAACCTCCGGAACCTGAGCTACTACTGTTGCCTGACTGAATTTGCACCACACTTCGAATAGAAAGGGCCACAGATATTGCCTGTGATGCCAGGTTGTTCCAGAATTTTTTCACGGTTTTGGCAATACGCATAACAAGCACATATCCATAAGGATCGCCGGGAATGGCCCAAACACGATAAAAAATCATACCTTTAATATCCGGCGAACCCTTCACTTCAAACGGGAGAATGGTGTATCCATATTCATCCCGGAATGGTGCTCCATAGGTAACCATTTTTGTATTGCTTTCCGAAATAAGATAGTTTAAGAAGGTTTCGGGCGTGGCATACATATAACTGTAATATCCGGTAGTTAAGCCGCCCTGTATCCCCATTACCAGGTAACCTGCGTACATATTCCTGTCGGCACTGTACATTCCAAGTGCATCGCCTTCGCGCTTGCTATCGGTAATTATCCAATTAGCAGGGGCAAAAGCATAACAGTTTCCATATGGAGTGATATGCTTTTGAACTGGCTGAATTCCTCCCAGATACGATGAAGCACCAAGTAAAGTTGAAGTGTTACTTTTCGAATTATTATAGTTTTGTGCCATTGTTGGGTTAAAAAATGAAATAAGAAAAAATGTTAATGTAAAAAAATTGAAATGAAGTTTCTTTGCTATCATAATCCCTCCATTTTTTATAATTTATATTTATCCAAATTACATTGTTTAAATATACACATTTTCGATATATGTAATGTCTGCTTAATAATTTATTTAGCATTGTTCAACATCTGGCTGTTTAGCAGGTATTGCCGTATCGGACTTTTGGTTTGAGTCAAAGTTGTGCAGATGAAATTTTGTATTTTGGGCACCTCAAATTTTTCTGATGAAGGAAGTCCCTTTTACTGATTCTATATCAGTTGCATTAAGGGTTAATTTGCGGAGGTTAAGGTTATTTTAAAAAAAGCTTAACAAGTAAGTAAGATTATGGATATAAATATAAAAGACGTTAGATTTAAGGATTCTTTTCTAACGTCTAATGTCTTGAAATCTAATCGTTATGGCAAGTGCTCTCTTCTGAGCCACAAGTACAGCCCATGCGTTGGCCGGTTCGGGGATCAACAGTACTGCATTGTTTGGTGAATTTCCCGTCTTTTTTTAAAAACATTTTAATGCCAATAAAAGCGAAGGCCAGAGCCATCAGTATAACGGTTATAAGGATTAATTTGAGCAACATAATTTAGATTTTTTACAAAGATACGATCATTCATTTAATTGCCGACTGCCAGATGTAATTTAAATATAATTATAAATTGTGATTTGGTGAAGAAGAATACAGAAGACAGAATAAAGAATTCAGAATGCAGTTTCAGGGATTAAAGGACCTGCGAAATTCTGCGCAAATAATTGCGGTTGCAACGGATGCATTTAAAGATTCAGCTTGATTTGTTAAATTTTGCGGATAGGATGGGATATTAATTCGCTTATCAATCATTTTTTCGATTTCAGGAGAGATGCCTTGTGATTCATTGCCAATAATAATTAATCCTTTTTCAGCAAGTTTTTCGTCATAAATATTCATTCCATTCAGAAAGGTGCCATAAACAGTCACTTTTTCAGTTCGAGCTTTTTGAATAAAAGCTTTTAGATCTTGATAAATAACATTTACTCGCATAAAAGATCCCATACTTGATTGGAGTACTTTTGGATTGTATAAATCAACCGTGTTCACAGAGCATACAATCGTTCTGATCGCGAACCAGTCAGCCGTGCGGATAATGGTTCCTAAATTGCCCGGATCACGGATGTCATCCAAAACAAGGATCAAATCATCAAAACTGATTTCTTGGTCAATCCTGGCAGGAATTTGTGCGTTTGCCAGTACCTGATTTGGAGTTTTAAACGAGCTTATCCGTTCAAGTTCTTTTGGAGATATTTTTTCTGCATTTAATTGATTCTGTCTGATCAGTTCCTGATTGGCTTCCAGCCATGCAGGGAGCGCGTACAGAGCATTTATTTCGTAATCGCTCATGATGAGCTCATGAACCATTTTTTCACCTTCAACCACAAATTCTCCGGTCGCTTTCCTGAATTTTAAAAGCTTAAGTGAACTGATATGTTTTATCTGGCCTTTTGAGATCATGTGATTCCGGCAAAAAAATAAATCCCGATCGAAACCGGGATTTAAAGATAATAAAATATTGTACTGAAAACCTACTCGGCAATAACCTCGAAATTAATTTCGGCTGTGATCTCTTTATGAATTTTGATCGTAGCTTTATAAGTTCCAATTTCTTTGATTGAGTCGCCGTCAACAATAATTTTCTTACGGTCGATATCAAATTTGAATTGAGCTTTTAGTGCTTCGGCAATCTGTAAAGCATTTACAGAACCAAAAATCTTACCGGAAGTGCCGGCTTTGGCACCAATTTTAACAGTAACATCTTGAAGCGCTTTTAATAGGGTTTCAGCTTCTTTTCTAATTTTGTCCTCTTTATAGGCCTTTTGTTTTAGATCTTCATCCCTGACTTTTTTATTTGGTTCGGTAGCTAAAATTGCCAACCCTTGTGGGATAAGGAAATTTCTGCCATAACCATTCTTTACCGATACAAGGTCGTTAGTATAACCTAAGCCTTGAACATCTTCTTTTAAAATAACTTTCATGACTTTTTCTCCTTATTTTAGTAAATCTGCAACATAAGGCATTAACGCAATGTGACGGGCGCGTTTAATTGCCTGCGATACTTTCTTCTGATACTTTGTTGAGGTACCTGTAAGGCGTCGAGGTAAAATTTTACCTTGCTCATTCACAAATTTCAAAAGGAAATTAGCATCTTTATAATCGATGTATTTTATTCCACTCTTTTTAAATCGGCAATACTTTTTCTTTTTAGTATCAACCGCTATGGGAGTTAGATATTTAATATCTGTACTTGACTGTGCCATTTTGATGATTTAAAGGGTTAATAACTATTTGCTTTCTTTTTCAACAGATTCTTCTTTTGCTTTTTTGCGTTTTTTCTCATTGTATGCAACTGCATGTTTGTCGAGTTTGACGGTTAAAAAGCGTAAGATTCTCTCGTCTCGTTTAAAAGCAACTTCAAAGTCACGAACAACCTGACCTGCATCTTTATACTCGATTAAGTGATAAAAACCGGTTGATTTTTTTTGAATTGGGTAAGCTAATTTTTTTAGGCCCCAATACTCTTCGTGAACAATCTCTGCCCCTTTTTCTTTCAAGAAATCCTGATACTTTTTTACCGCTTCCTTCATCTGGTCATCAGACAAAACGGGAGTCATAATGAAAACGGTTTCGTATTGATTCATCATTACTAGGATTAAATTTGTTTATACTTGATTTTGATTTATTTCCGGCTCATTCAGCCTTTTCCATAAATGGAGTGCAAAAATAGATAAATTATTTGATAATGCAAACCCCAATACATTGAAAATTTGATTTTCACGGGTTTAATGAGGAATTATTTTTCGAAATGGGCTAAATTAAATGCTCGTCAGCAAAACTAAAGAAATTATTGTCGCCAATGATAAGATGATCCAGTACATTAATATCCAGCAATTGGCCCCCTTCAACAATTTTTTTTGTCAATTTCAAATCTTGTTCGCTTGGTTTGATGTTGCCTGAAGGGTGATTGTGGCAAAGAACGATTCCGCTTGCTCCGTTTTCGATACTTAGTTTGAATATTTTTTTTGGATCAGCGATGGTTCCTGAAACTCCTCCGTCACTAATTTGTATATGTTTAATGATTTTGTTGGCGCGATTTAATAGCAGCACCCAAAATCCTTCATATTTATAATCTTCAACAATAGCCATGAAATAGTTGAAAACATCTTTTGAACCGCTGATGGATGATTTCTCAATAACTTCAGCACTTCGCCTTCGCCTCCCCAGCTCTAAGGCTGCGATGATAGACAAGGCTTTTGCTTCACCAATTCCTTTAAAAGTAAGAAAATCGTTGGTCGTAAATTTTGAAAGCTCGATGAGATTGTTCTTGGCTTTTTCAAGAATTTCTTTTGATAAATCAACGGCTGTTGCTTCTCTATTCCCTGAACGCAATAATATCGCAATAAGTTCTGCATCGCTTAGGGCACTTTTCCCTTTTAGGAGCAATTTTTCTCTTGGGCGGTCATCTTCAGCCCATTGTTTTATGGAGAAGTATTTCTTATCTGTCATAAGAAAACGGTTTTTCAATGACAAAGATAAGTTATTTAAACAAAAAAAAGGCCCCTGAAACAGAGACCTTTGAGGATATGATGCTTTCGATAATATTTACAAAGAATTTGTAAGCTTGGTTAATTTTGATTTTAAATTACCGGCTTTGTTCTTGTGAATAATAGATTTCTTAACAAGCTTATCAATCATTGATACTAACTTAGGAAGCTTTTCGCTTGCTTCGCTTTTTTCGGTAATTGCCCTAAATTGACGTACTGCATTTCTCATGGTTTTAGCATAATAACGATTACGTAATCTTTTTAGGTCGTTAGTTCTGATCCTTTTGATTGATGATTTATGATTAGCCATAGGTTCTTTAAATTAAATATCTATTTTTACTTTCATTTTCGGGCTGCAAAGATACATAAATTTATTATTCAACAAAATTTTTGCTAAATTTTAATTTCCTGATCTCTTATTATTTATTCATGCCTGATAGCATCTACCGGATTGCTTAAGGCTGCTTTCAATGAATGGAAACTCACCGTTAGCAATGCTATGATCATAGTAGTAATTAATGCAACCGGGAAAACCCACCATTGAATGGATATACGGTATGGGTAATCCTTAAGCCATGTATTTAAGATCAACCATCCCAATGGAATTGCAATAATATTAGCGATAATAACAAGAAAAGCAAATTCATGGGACAATTTGGTGACAATTTGTTTAATTGATGAACCCAAAACTTTTCGGATACCGATTTCTTTAAATCTTAATTGAGTCATAAAAGCTGATAACCCTAACAATCCAAGACAAGCAATAAGAATTGCCAGAATTGAAAAATAGATAGCAATTTTTTGCATACGTTCTTCCGATTTGTACATTTGGTCAAACTGTTGGTTAAGAAAAGTATATTCAAATGGGAATCCAGGATTGTTATTATTCCAAATTTTTTCGATATAGTCAATTGTTTCGGGAATATTGGCAGAAGAAATTTTGATGCTCGCCTTCCGGTAAGTACTGTCTGCCCAAAAAATTACCAAAGGTACAACAGGTACATGTAAAGATTCCAGGTGATAATCTTCAAATAATCCAATTACTGTAAAGTGCTGAGGCAACAAATAGTTTGAGCTTGGCAACTGCACAGTTTTTCCCACAGGATCGTCCCATCCGATCATTTTAGCAGCAGTTTCATTTATTAAGCAGGTGTTTCTCCTGTCGGTAGTTAAATCCCAGGAAAATCCCCTTCCTTCTTTAATTTTAATATTTAATGTTTCGAAAAAATCCGGATCTGCAGAGGATATTCTCATGCCTAACGGTTCATCTTTCCATTTAATACTCATGGTCGTATTTGTATTACCAGGAATTCCTTCTGAAAATGACACCTTCGAAATATTCGGATTTTGGAGTAGTTCTTTTTTAAAAGTTTCAGTTGATAAACGTGTTGGGCCACTTAATTGCAAATTGACAATATTTTCTTTGTCAAATCCTAAATCCTTGTTTTTGAGATAAGAAATCTGTTTGTATATTGATAAAGTACCGGAAATCAAAATGGATGCAATAATAAACTGTAGTATAATCAACACTTTACGAAAATAACCTATTTTCCCCCCAACATTTAAAATGCCCCTCAATACAATTAATGGTTTAAATAAAGACATATATATTGCAGGATATAATCCTGCAAGTAACCCAACTACAATCGAAGTCAATAAAATTAGAATTATACCAGGAGTAGTGAAAATAGTATCATGCAAATTAAGATTTGTCAAAGTTAAATTGTTGAATTCGGGTAAAAGAACTTGAAGCATGGTGATGGCAAGAATTATAGCAATAAAACTTATAAATATTGATTCTGTAAGAAATTGTAAAATCAGTTTTTGTTTTGAAGAACCAAGTACTTTTTTGACTCCAACTTCGCGGGCTCGATTTAATGCTCTTGCCGTTGTTAAATTGATGAAGTTTATCATGGCTATAACCAGTATAAAGATTGCAATGATAATAAATGCATTAACTATTGGTTTGTTGCCATGTTTTACGGCAAATTCATACTTAGCATCCTTAAAAAAGTAAATATTTTTTAAAGGCCTTAAAATAATATTTGATGGGGTCCAATTTTCTTTTATTAAGGTTTTTTGGTCGTCAAATTCTTTTAAGAATGTAAAGATTTTATCACGTACTGTTTCAGCATTGTAATCATCATAAAAAAGAAAGTAGGTGAGATAATTGCGATAACCAAGTGTTTCCATACTTTTTTGACCCATAGCAGCGTACAAAGTTGTCATAGATAAATATGCATCGCACTGAATATGAAAATTTTTTGGGTCTTCAATTACACCAGTAATTTTCATATTTGCCCGGTTAGCATAATTAATTACTTTATTTAATGGATCTTCATTTCCGAATAGTGCTTTAGCAATTTTCTCAGTAATTACAATAGAATTCGGTTCTGTTAGTGCTTTTTGGGGGTCACCTGAAATCAATGTTAATTTAAAAATGTCGAAAAATGTTGAATCTACAGCCCCGATTATGTCTGCAGTAATTGCTTTCTCTACATTATTTTCGGAGGTAAATTTTAATGAGCCACTGTCCAGATTTCGAAATCGACAAATTTTATCAATTTCTGGAATTTTACCATCCACATTCTTTGCTATTCCAGGCGGAATCACACACCAATCACCCAATTCCATCCTGTAAATACGTTTATAATTTGGATTAAATCTGTCGTAACTGTATTCGTTTTTTACATAAAGTGCAATAATTAAAAAAACAAATAGCCCAATGGCAAGTCCTAAAATGTTTATGATAGAATATATCTTTTGTCTAAGGATATTTCTAATGGCCAATTTTAAATAATATTGTATCATAGTTATTTATTTATTTTATATTTGCATTAAACATGCCAATTTTGTTAAAGTATTGTAATATAATGCAATATAAATAATTGTTTGCAATTTCAACAAAGGGGTGTGTCAAAATGATACGCAATATTGTATCATGTTGATACGTTTCGTACATTTGTAAAAAAATACATCAATGGCCGCCAAAATTTCAGGTAAAATTTTGTTTGTAGATGATGATGTGGATGTTTTGCATACCGCCCGCTTGATATTAAAGCTTCATTTTTCTGAAGTAATTACCCTTACTGAGCCTGATAAAATCCCTGATCTTTTACTCGAGCATCATTTTGATGTCATCATATTGGATATGAATTTCTCGTTTGGTCAGACGAGCGGAAATGAAGGATTATTTTGGTTAAGGAAAATCCTTTCCGTTGATCCAGGAGCACATGTATTAATGAATACGGCTTATGGTGATATTCAGTTAGCAGTTGAAGCCATGAAAGAAGGGGCCATTGACTTTTTAGTTAAGCCCTGGGAGCAGGAAAGATTACTTGCTACCGTGCAATCTGTTTTCGAACTGAGCCGGGCTAAAAAGGAAAATAAAAACCTTACCCAGATCAAAAAAGCCTTGTCTTTTGATTTAGACCAACCCTTTGGCGAACTTATCAGTAAAGCTAAAAGCATGCTGCCTGTTTTCGAAGCCATTAATAAAGTAGCCAAAACAGACGCTGATGTGTTAATTCTTGGAGAGAATGGCACAGGAAAAGAGTTGGTTGCCCGAAGTATTCATCGAAAATCAAAACGTGCTTCGGAAATGTTCATAAATGTTGATTTAGGTGCTATTCCGGAAAACCTTTTTGAATCGGAATTATTCGGACATAACAAGGGAGCTTTTACCGATGCAAGCGAAGATCGAATGGGTCGATTTCAAATGGCACATCGAGGTACTCTTTTTCTGGACGAAATAGGAAACCTGAACTTGAATCTACAATCGAAACTGCTTTCGGTTATTCAAAATAGAGCGGTTTATAAAGTGGGTTCAAGTCAAGCTCAAAATATTGACATACGATTAATTTGTGCAACCAATAAACCCATTTATCAAATGCTTGCCAGAGAAGAATTCCGACAGGATTTACTCTATCGTATCAATACTGTTGAAATAAATTTGCCACCTTTGAGACAGCGGACTGAAGATATTCCACTTTTGGTAAATCACTTTCTCCATCTCTTTAACAAAAAATATGATAAAGTTGGACAAAAATTTACCGAAAAAGCGATTCGTAAATTGCAGTTGTACTATTGGCCGGGAAATATCCGTGAACTGCAACATTTGGTTGAACGGGCTGTAATTATGAATAATGACATTTTCATTGATGAAAATGCAATTCTGTTAAATGTCCCAAATGAACAACAAGATAAGGTAGTTAATTTTCACATTGAAAATGTGGAGAAAGAAGCAATACAAAAAGCCTTAAAAGCAGTGAACTGGAATATGACAGAAGCATCTAAAATACTGGGCTATGGACGAAGCACTTTATACCGGAAAATGAAAAAATATGAACTTTAATCTTTTTAGGATAAAATTGATTGTTTATATTGTATTGCTTGTTTCAAGCAGTATTGCAAGCCTTTATTTTGCTATTGCTTCGCCCTTTTGGCTGTTGTCGGGTTGGGCTTTTTTACTGGTGATTTTAAGCTCGGTTTTACTTATCCGCGAATCGGAAAGAAGCAAACGTGAACTTTACAATTTTATAAGTGCTATAACTTTCGGAGAGTTTAAAAACACCTATAAATTGCGTAGAAAGAATGATGATCTTGCAAAGGCTTTTGATGATCTGATCAGTGTTTACCGTAATTTAAGCACTGAAAAAGAGCGCAATCATTCGTACTTACAAACCATTGTTGAACACATAAATATTGTTCTTCTTTGTTTTGACAAAGAGGAAAACATCGTGATTTTGAATGAAGCAGCAAAACGGTTTTTTAATCGTTCCAATATTCAAAAAATAAATGTGATTGAACGGTTTGATCAACCTCTTTCGTCGATTGTTAAAGAAATAAGAGGTGGACAGAAAAAACTTTACAAATTCAGCAAATTGGGTACTATCTATAATGTTTCAATTCATGCCACAGAATTTAAATTGCAAGATAAACCTTATAAATTAGTCTCCATAAGGGATGTGAGATTTGAATTGGAAGAGCAAGAACTGGATTCGTGGCGAAAATTGGTGAGGGTATTGACCCACGAAATAATGAATACTGCGATTCCAATCTCAACATTGGCAGGGGTTACAAATCAATTGTTGCTGGATGAAAAAGGAAATGAAAAAGATTTGACTTCTTTGAATCAGGAAGATCAAAGCGACTTAAGACACAGTCTGAAAACCATAGAAAAGCGCAGCAAGGGAATCGTTGAATTTGTTAAAGCGACCAAAAGTTATACTAATATGCCTGCTCCGAAGTTCGAAAAAGCGAATCTTAAACAGATAATCCAAAATGTTATTGACTTACTGAGGCCAGGATTTGAAGATAAAAACATTAAAATTGTTTTAGAAGCAAACGACGGGATAGCGGATTTAGATTTGGATATTAAGCTGATCGAACAATTGCTGATCAATATCCTTAAAAATTCGATGGATGCTTTAGAAAAATCTGAAAGCGGGTTGGCGAAAATCAGTTTAAAGAGCGTTGATTTTGAAAACAGAACCATGGTTGAAATAGCTGATAATGGCTCAGGGATGAATCAGGATATTCTCGAAAATATTTTTATCCCTTTTTATACTACCAAAAGAGAAGGATCAGGAATAGGATTAAGTTTGTCAAAACAGATTATGAAAATGCATAATGGTACCATAGAAGTCAGATCTGTTGAGGCGAAAGGCACCACAATCACTTTAACATTTCGGGATTAGTGAAAAAAAGCAAGCGTGAGAATTGACTTTTAAAAAATACTATTTTCTGAAAGCTTCCTTTTTGAGTTGATTAATAATTTCTGCATCTACCCAATAAATATCTTCGGTACCTTTTTTATTGCTGGTAAAGAAGAAATATTTCTCATCAGGTGAAACATTCGGACAATACTCAGTTGCAGCAGTATTTATTTCTGGTCCCATATTGATTGATGGTGTCCAGCTATTGTCGTCTTTTCTGAAACTGATGTACAAATCACCACCTCCAAAATGATCTTCGAATCCGTGTGAGGTAAATATGATGTAGTCGCCATTGGGTGAAATCATGGCATTGTATTCACCATCAGCTGTATTTATTTCAGGCCCTAGTTTTATAGGATCAACTACTTTCCCATTTTCTATTTTTGAAAGGTAAAGATCATTACCCACTCCCGTATAAAGCAATTCTCCATTCTTTGTCAGGCTGGGATAAAAACAACCTTTTAACTGTGTAGTGTCAAATAATCGAAAATTATCCCAGTCACCATTGATACGGTCAGCTATCCATATTTCCCAGGGAGATGGAATGTCTGTGCCATCCTGCGAGCGTTGAGAGATAAAATAAAGGTTCTTGTTATCGTGGCTGATAAAACACTCTGCTGCATTGAATTTTCCGGAGAATGCTGCGGCTACAGGTTTTGACCACTGACCGTTTTCAAAGTTCATCAATTGAACCGTCATGGGCATTTGGGTTATTCGAGAATAACGGGTAAAATAAAATTCTTTAAAATCTGGTGAAAACATCACATCCCGTTCTTCAAAATCGGAAGTTGAAATCAAACCCGGTGCAAAAAGTTTTGGAGTTAATCCAGGAGTGTCAAAACCGGGATACTTATCTTTTAAAATTAGATCATCATGCTGAATCGCACCTTTTAATTTGAGATGATCCGTGAAAGAGGTTGACTCAAGTTTTTGTGCAAAGCTTAATGCATTTTGCCCGGCAAAGTTTTTTAAATGGATATCTGCCCCTAATTCAATCAATTTTTTCATGGCTTCATAATTCTTATGTATAATGGAAATATGAAGGGCACATTCTCCAAAATCATTTAAAAGATTAAGATCTAATCCCCGATCAGATAGTTTTGAAATAAAATCAATATTGCCTTTCAGCGCAGCGGCAAGCATTAGCCCTGATCCATCTTTGGTTAACTGTTTTAGATCGAAACCGGAGTTCAGGAATTTTTCAAAAATACCCTCAAACCCAAACATTGTTGAGAAATATAACAGTTCAAAAGCACCATCTCCTTCAGTTTGAATTTCGACATTTTGTGTCAATAAAAAATTTACACTTTCAGTGTGTCCCCTGGTCGCAGCCATATACAATGGTGTTTTATTTGTTTCATCTTTTAGGTTTAAATCAGCACCTAATGATGAGAGCCATCTTAGTATTTCGGCGCTTCCGTTTGCTGCAGCCCAATGAATGGCTTGTCGCTTATTTGGGCCAACAATAAATGGATCAGCACCATTTTCAACCAGGAGTTTGGCAATTTCAAGTTGTTTAAAATTTGCCGCGAAATGAATTGGGGAAAACCCACGGGGATTTTTAATGGTAGCATTAGCCGGGTCAGCCTCAATTAATTGTTTTGTCTTATCCAGATTGCCTTGCATGATGGCAGTAAAAATTTCTTGTGAAAACACAAGAGAGGATAATAAAATTGAAATTGTGATAAGAATTGGTTTAAGACTTCTACTTAACATGGCGGTGTCGTTTTATGGATTTGAACAAAATTATTAATTGATTACTTCATTGTGCAAATACCCTATCTAAGTTTAAAGGATACTATTCGCAGTATGAATTATGTAAACAAAATAACCCATAATAAAAAAAGGAGAAAAGATTTTATCTTTACTCCTTTTGTCTCGCCTCCGGCGAGAGGCCTCGAACCCGTCTCGCTCTTGGCGAGATGACAGGAGCATGCTATTATCTCAATAAGTTTTGAGGTTGCCCGATCAGGATTTTGATATAGGTGTGATTGTATTTTTTGATTTGCTTTTCACGGATCAAGGCAGTTTTTTTATCAGGTAGCTCTTCCAAATATACCAATACCCATGGCCTTTTAGCTTTGGTGTACCTGCTCAAGCCCGAGTTGTGTTCAAATAACCTGTGATAAGGATTTGTAGAGTAACCTTTATAGTACAGGTCATATTTTGAAGAATGGATGATGTAAACAAAATAGCCCATAATAAAAAAAGGAGAAAAGATTTTATCTTTCCTCCTTTTGCGGTCCGGACGGGACTCGAACCTTATACTGTAACGATCACTTTATTAAGCGATTACAAGATGTAAAAAACGAAAGTCCAATAGTAAGTCCAACGGGAATTTTACCATCAGATTTATATAAAGATAAGGATAATTGAGGGAAAAAGAAAGCAAAGGGAGGTAATAATTTGGATAATTCTTCGATTATTTTAAAGCTGAAGGAGAAAAATTATGAGGTTAATCCTGGAAGGATGAAAGAAAAAGCCCTGCAATTTGCAGGGCTTTTTGATTAACCACCAATAAGGGTTGTAGAACCGGCATAAACCGAATCAGATACTTTACTTCCGTCCGGTGAAGTGTAAAATACCCATCCATGAACGACATCGCCGACTTCCCATAATTCAGGGACCACGTTGACGCCCCAATCAGATCGTTTATTGATACCCATAGAGGTCATAAACGAGTTTTTGGTCAGGTTATAGAATAATCCATAAGCCAGGTCATTATACTCCGGATCGATCATTAAACAATTCTCATCGATTCCAATAGAGACTGCCTGCGGTACATTCTCATCCATATGCGCATGACCAGCTTTAAGCAATGCACCCTGAGCAATCATTATTTTGGCAAAATCAATGGAATAATCCGGGTAGGTCCCAGAAATTGATTTTGAGACATTATAAGAAATGCAAGCATTAAAAGCATTTTGACCAATTGCCTTGAGTTTAAAGCCAATCCTGATAATTGACAGGAAGGCTCTTAAAAACTGGACAATTAAAGCGAATCTGGCTCTCTGGGTAAGCTGACCCAGTGTCCTTGGATTTTGAATGGAAAGAGGTTTACTACGTAAGACATTTTTCCCTAAAAGGGTTTGGAAGATTGCATTGGCAAACTGGCCGGATGATCTTCCAGTAATTGGATTTTGAACGATAGCCATTTTTTTAAAATTTAAGATTAAACAAACATATGAACGAACTTGGTACGGCCTTGCTATGGACTTACTCCAAAGAATCATTCTTTTTACTGGATGAGGCCGGCTTGAACAGATTAGGGAATTTGGCCCTAAGAATATTCAAAACGATAGTGGAAATAATTCCGCCAATTAAAGCAATGACTGTACCTAATATCTGGTTGATCAGGCCAGAGTCGACGAAACAGAGCTGATCCACGGAAATGAACAATCCGTATGAGCTTAAAAAACCGGTCGAGAAATCAAACACTGTCTTCATCGAATATTTATATGCGGCAAAATTATGTATTTGAAGTACTTAAGTCAATTTATTTGAAGGAAAACTTTATGTAAACAGTTAATTTGCAATGCATTGCATTTTATTGCGCCGATCTTCACCGGAAGAAATGAAAAGAATCAATCATTAATCAAACCTTAAGCATCAGAAATGAGGAGGGAGGGCTGAATTGCAAGTTTTTTTTATGGTTTACGGCGCGATGGCACGAGGGTATGGCTAAATAATAAAAAATATTGCAAGGGGGATGGCAAATAAATTTGCTTAAGGTTTTATTAATGATTACCAGAATAATAATTTGTATGAGTAGTGGCAGATTTAGTGGAACTTTTCTGTCTAATCGCTACGGAGTTATTACGTGCTACATGCCTTGATGTAAATCACTTACCTTTTCATTAGTTATACAAAGTGTCATATCGCGTTTTTATTTTTTTCTTTCAATTCTAAGACCTCTTTCAACTAAAAAGTCATTGATATCTAAACATTCTACACCATTTTTTCTGGCAATTGACGGCATTTTATTTGGCTTTGTTTTACTTTCATTTGAAATCAACACACAATTATGAATTTTACAATAACCAATCAAATATGGGTCAGCTTCTTCTTTGCCTTCTGCTTGTTTACTAGCTTTTAAAAAACCTGTATTGTATTCCTGATTAATTATTGGAATTGTTGCATTAATGCTTGTTGCATCTGTTTTGACAACCAAATACTTTTTCCAAGTTTTAATCCATTTTTTAAGAAATTCTTCCTTGCCTTCGTAGTCATTGATTTCTTGCTCAACAAAATCTATTGTTTTAAAACATCCTAATAAAATTAATTCTTCAATTTCTTCCCAAATTGCAGTGAAGACTGAAATCTCTTTTTTAAATGTAAAGTCTAAATGAATTAAAGCATTTGTGTCAATTATATAGACTCTCTTATTGGAATTAAACAAGTCCATACTATGCTTTTAAAAGTGCTCTAGTTTTTGGTATATATGAAAATCTTAGTCCGAGAAAATCAGATAAGTCTTTCATATCTATCCTGTTTTGGTCGTATGCGCTAAAAGCAAGAGAAATGTAAGTGCGCCCACGTTCTTTAAAGGATTCCTTGTGCATTTCTCTTCCTTTAGGCTCTTTTGATCTGCCAAAAGTCGGTTTATTCCATGCTTTATGTTTTTCAGAGTAGAATGATTTAGTTGTCAAGTTATGTTCCAATAAACTTCGAAGAATTGTTAATGGACCTACATGAAAGTATAAGGCGAGCTTTATTAGTTCTTTTTTATCCCAGATTTTTTGATTTTGTCTCTGGTGCTCAAGTATAGAATGCATTTGGAGAAATTCTGTAGAAGGAACCAAAACCCCAGCTGAAAATGAATTGCACCATTTTTCAATTTGAATGTCGGAATGTGAGGACATATCACATAAACCACCTTCATTTAAAAGTACATGACCCAGCTCATGGAATAGTGTGAAGGTTTTCGAATGTGCTTGTTCGCTTCCCCTTTTAATTCCAATGATTGGAATAATGTCATCAGTAATCGAAAAACCTCTAAGATCATCTTGTGTTAAACTCAATTGAAATATAGCAATTCCTAATGATTCGACTTTTTCAATATACCCTTCAAGAGCAAAATTTATATTCGAAATTCCTCTTAATTCATCTAACTTTAATATTTTCCTTATACTATCTGCAACTACTTGCGGACTATCTGTCATTGAAGCTTTAAGGTCAAACTTTGGGAAATTAACATTCATTTCCTGTCTTAATTCTAAATATGACAGTGCTAAAGCTCGTGCCTTTCTAACTGCCATTATAGTTTTCTCATGAAAACTACCAATTTCGGAAGAATTAATAGTACGCCTGTCTTTTGGCAAAGGTTTTTCTTTTGGCGTGTTTTGAAGTAATAAGGTTGCAATTGTTCTTTTGTACGCCTTCGAAAATGAACGTAGCTCATCAAGAGTTGGAAGCTTTTCACCGGACTCCAAGTGATTCAACCTTTTGGGGTTGATTTTTGTCCTCTCGCTAGCTTGATTTTTTGAAAGTACCAACGATTGTCTTGCCCAAACAAGAACTTCCGGATTTATATTGATGGTATCTGAGTCTTTCATTTCACTTGTAAAAATAACTATTTTTTATCTAGATTCATTTTCTATATTCAAAATGTAGTAATGCTAGTTTATATGCATTTATGTCAACTATACCAACCCATATCAAATTGAATTGTTCCACTTTTATGTGTTTATATTTCAAATATCATGCAACAGTTATTTGTTTTTGGGAGAGTACAAAAAACAAACTCATTCTGCTTATCTGTGTTGTGAAGTAAATTTAAGAAAATATATGAAATAATAAAGGTGTGTGAGGATTTAAAATAAGTGATTATTGCTGCTTTGATATCTCATACAGGCATTTGTTAAGAGTTATAGGCTGTTTTAATAAAGTCGTATTTCTTTTGTATTGTGTTTTATTTGTGTTGAAGGTAAGAAAAGAGAGCGCGAGCCGTTGCGAGCGGAGCAGCCCCCGCTTGGAAGGGCAGGGCGGAGCTTTTTATCGGGGATGGCAAAATGAAGCGGCTGAACGGAACAAGTGGAGTGAAGCTGCTGAAGCGGGATCTTTTATGAAGCAACGAAAGTTTTTGACCGAACGAATGTTTTTGAATTATAAATTATAAGTTGTGAGTTATGAGTTATAAGCTGAATTGTAAGTTTTGGATTATTGTATTTACCGGATTACATGAGTGAGGTTAAACTTGAGATGCCTTTATAAATGATGAAGGCAAAAAGCGGAGCCCATTGCAAGCGTTAAATGAGGAACGAAGCTTCGCAAGTTATGAGTTATGAGTTATTTGCTACGGCGGACAAGTGAGACTTGAGGTTGTTGGTGAGTTAATAAGAAAAAGCGTAGTGACGAAATTGGGGCTGCGACCCGCAGGCGAGCACACAAGATAAGGTGCGGTTAGCCCCCAATATTTAGTATTGAGCGAAGCGAAACCTCTTTGGGGTTTGGGGGCTAAGAGTAGCACCGGGTGAGCAGCACCGCAACGCTTTGCAGGGGCTGAATAAAAACAAGGCCATGGAGCGAAGCAAAGCTTCGCAATTATGAATTATCCGCCACGGCGGACAGGTGAGTTATGAGTTTGTTTGGGTTCAGGTTGGAGTTTTTTTACAGAGCTAAAGCGGAGCGGAATGATTTATATTGCCTTGTTTTTTAAACAGCAGGCGAAGGCGCAGCCCGGAGCCGACCTGCATAAGTGAGGAGCGCACGAACACCTATTACCCCAGCGATCAAGTGCTGCTTTTTCCATAGCTATTATTTTTTTTGCTATTTCGTTTTCACTTACAACAACAGCTTTTTCGCTGCAACTTATCATTAAAATAATGATGCAAATTGATGATAAAATAATTTTAAATAAATTTTTCGTTTTCATAGTTTTAGTTTTTATTGATTAATAATTTAATATTTCAGGAAATTTATAATCTGTATCTATTGTTTATAAAATATTTTTTAAAAGACTAATTCTGAAAACACAATCGTTTCCACCCATTTTCAATGAATCCAAAACTTCAACTTTTTCTACAACCCTTCCCGTATATCTTTCAAAAATCTCTTTTACATACCCGGAAGAACAGTAGCAATAAGTTGGTGATAGGTCTGGTGGGCCATTTTCAACAAGGGGACACATGCAATAACCATCACTCATAATTAAACCCCATGGATTTTGATGATCCTTTCCCCAATTGAATGTTATAATTGTTTTATTGTCATCTTCTTTTACTTCATTACCACCATCTTTGAGAAATTGAATATATCGATCGGCTTCCTCTTTTTTAGGTTTTTCAGAAGAGGCTACTCCGAAAGCACCTATATAACACGAACGTCCACATGATTGCATCAACTTTATTTTAATATCATCATCAAGCATTGAGTCCATGTTATCCATCATAGCTTTTATCCATTTACCTGTTTTTTCAACTTTATGCCAATCAGGAGATTCTGAACCTTTAATCATTCTTTTCTCCAAATCGCTAATCCAATTATCAGGTTTGCCTAAACGTTTATTGCTATCATCCTCCAATAGTTTATTAGCCATTAAAGGAATAAAACCGCAACAAGTCATACATGTTAAAGCTGCTTTTTTTAGAAAATCTTTTCGTTCCATAACATATTTCTTTTAAATAATAAATAATTCGTTATAAATTCAAATTAGTCTGTGCGCTTGGTCTTAATTTCAAAATTTGCATTTATTATTAATTCGCAAATTTTACCTGTGCTATCCGGTTTAAAATGGAATTCCCATCCAAAAAACTCGGTGTAATAATCCGTCGATGACTCAGGAATTATTTCCTGCTTCCGGCTCCAGCCTTTCAGGAAGATAAAAAGATGCCCATCCTCTCTGGATACAAACCATTTGTAGCTTTCGTTCTTCTGGTCGGTATAAACTCCAACACATTTCTCCAGTTCATCAATAGTAGATTTAAAATGAGTTCTGGTTTTATAAAGTGGTGACTCAATTACCGATAAAGGACAAACGGGTATGTCAAAAATATGATCGTCAATATCAGAGTTTAACTGTATTTTTGAAAATTCCATTTTAATTTGTTTATTGTCTTCGGCAGGAAGCCCCAATAAGATTTTATCAGGGATCTTAACATTATCCTGAGTTATATAGTTATCAAATACAATGTCACCGGCCCGAATCAGCAGACCTGAATTATTATCAAAGTGAAGTTCTTTTTTCAAACCATCTTTTGAATTGCCTGATAAAACAGTAATCATTCGCTCAGAAGTTTTTTCTGTTCTTTCAACTTGTAAATCAGTAAAATATTCTTTTATCTTAATCGGTAATTGTGTGTTTATGGCTATCTCCATATCAAGAAGAAACCCTGGTGGCAATTCATTTACATCTTTTGTTGTTTGAATCCATGAGGTTTTTCCGTTAAAACCATAGCTTACCTGGTCGCCCCATGCAAACTTCTGGTTATACAAATATTTATCAGGATATTTTATTTCTACTTTTAGCGGCACTGCACCTGCCCCACCACGTACTAATTTTCCTGTTCTGATTTCTGTGTTAATCAGATATATGGAATCTCCACCTGATGCAACAAAGTATCTTGATAGAATTTCGTTAACAGTAATCGATTCGTCTCCCTTAGTCGATTCTGTAACAGGCTGGCAATAAGTGTAATTCCATGTTATCAGGAAAGAAATTACCAACCAAACAAATTTTTGCTTATTGTTTGTCATATAGTTTATGTTATAAATATGTTTTAATTTTATATAGAAAGGGTAACTTTTATCCTTTTTATGTATTTAAAAGCTATTCTTTCGGTCTTAAATCTTCGATGATTTTTGCGGAAACCCAAAATGGTATGGATTTCCTCCAATCCAAATAAAAAAGATACTTTCCGTCAATTGAAACCTGCGGGCATCTCGCTTCTCCTATAAGTTTTTGGGCTGATCTCCAACCTCCACCATTATTACGGAAACTTATGTACAAATGCATCCCCCCATCTTGATCGAAAAAATTCCACCTCGAGAAAATGAGGTAACTTTCGTCAGGTGCTATATAAGGTGTAGTTTCGCAGAAGTTTTCCGTATTCACATTACTATGAAGTTTTTCAGGCTTTTGATAATTACCATTAATATACTTTGAACAATAGATATCTTCATGTCCGGTGTTGCGCGAGGTGAAATACAAATTCCCATTTGAGGCAACGGAAACCTGCCAATGTAATGCATGAGAGTTTATTTCCTTGTTTAATGGTTGTGGTTCAGACCATCCGCTTTTTGTTCTTTCCACAAACCAGATATTCTCTTTTGCTTCCGACTGGTAAGCAAACTTACCTTTTGATAGAAAATACATTTTTTTACCATCTGCAGAAATGGCCGGATCCCGGAAATCATCTAACTTTAATGAAAGTGCTATTTCACTTGGTGCTGTCCATATTCCATTTTCACTCTTCATCATACAAATTGTACTAACACCTTGCATCTTTCAATATACTTCTGTTCCATCAGGCGTAAAAACAGGAGTAGTATGATATCTAGCAGATGGGATAATTCCAGATGCAAATGGTTCAGGTGTTAATCCTGGAAGTTTCTGGCCAAGATAAGGGCCGGTGAGATTGGGAAAATCTTTCTCCTGTGCATATATAGATGTATTTACAAGCAGTACTGTTATAACAAAAATTGATTTTAATTTTTTCATTTTGATTTTTTCTTAGTTTTTCCTTTCAATGTCTGCTTTTCCCCTAATAAATTTTACTGTACAATAGTTTTATATGTTTGCAGTAACTTATTTATAATCTAAAATTATGTATTCTCTTTTTAGGGGTAACTCTTCCAAATTAAATACAAATCGATTACCGGAGATTCTCTTCACATTTATCTTTCCCCTCAAATAATCATCTACCGAATAAGGTAAATCTGCAAATGCTTCGGTTTTGAAATGCATGGGTAAAACAGCCCTTCGAACCTTGAGCTGATCAACCACCCTATCTGCTTCTTCCTTTGAAATGGTGTGCTTTCCGCCGACCGGAATTAACATAATATCCACCTCGCCAATAGCTTTAATTTGTTCTTCTGACAATGTGGTTCCAAGATCGCCCAAATGAACCATTTTAATACCATCAAATTCAAATACAAAAATGGCGTTCATGCCGTGTTTACCGGGATTGTGATAAGAAGGGACGGTGTATATCCTTACCTCATTTATTTTTTTATCGATGGGTATTACTTCCTGAATATTTGATGTAGTTCCTTTCAGCACTTCGGGATTCCCGGAAATGGCATCCACCCTGTTATGATCAACATGGTTATGCGATACTGTTACAATATCCGCAGTAATTCCTTTTGGAAGATGATAAGCTTTAAACTCGACGGGGTCGGTTATAATTCTGGTTCCATTCGAAGTAATTATCTGGAAACAGGAATGACCAAAATATGTGATTGAAGCTTCTACTGAAACTTGAGCATTTGAATTTATCTCAATTACTAAAGTCAGAAATAATATGAATATTTTTTTCATGAATCATGCATTTTTATCATTGTGTTTTTTTCAGATGTAGTTTGATACACCATATAATTGTTAAGTTCGACTAAGTTTTATTTCTTTTCATTGAGTTGAATAAGTGATTCTTTTGCCTGATTATAATCCGGGGAAATCTCTAAACTTTTCTTATAGCATTCTATTGCTTTTAATTCCGAATCGAGTTGCTCATACCCCTTTCCTGAGAGCCACCAAAGAGCAGACTGGGTGCGTTTAGATGCCTGGGGATTGAGCTCAATATATCGTTGTAACAAACCAATAGCTTTTTCAACTTCAAAACCACTAAGTATTCTTGATCGCGCCGCTAAAAATAGTGAAGGAAGATGGGGCTGGGAACCAGAAATATTTTTGTCCAGATACTCAAGGGCCGCTTTATAATCCTTTTTTACCTCTGAGAGATATCTGCCTTTCTCGAAGTTGAAATCATATTTTGAGGCCAACGGAATATTCTTTTCAGATGCACCAAAAAGAAGATGATTGATTTTGGCAGCGATTAGATTTGCACCCCCGTCATAGTTGGAAATGACAATGATCAACATTTGATCCTTTAGAAAACTTTTGTAATCTGCAGCAAACCCGGGACATCCACCAACATGACCCACGAATTCTGATTCATTGAAAACACCCCTTTCCCAACCAAAGCCATAATTCTGAGCGGGAGGAATTACGGTTAACATAATATCTTTAGAAGCCTGCGTAAGCAATCGGTTTTCTCTTATTGCCACATCATATTTATACATATCCAATACCGTAGAGTACAAACCCCCATCTGAAAAAGCCGGAAATTCATTTTGAGTTTCAATTTTATAGTTCCCTTCATCTACTTTACTATAGCCTATAGCCCGGTTAGAGACATTATCCTCCGGATAGTAAATACCGGAGTTTTCCATACCCAGCGGATCCAGAATCTGTTTTTTTATATAATCCTGATAACTCATGCCTGTAACTTTCTCAATGATGGCACCTAACACTAACATGCCGGAGTTCGAATATCGGTATTCAGTTCCGGGTTCAAACAGTGGTTTCTGGTCGTAAACAAGTTTAAGGGCATCATCAATCCTTCTGAGCACCGGCATTAATGAATCATAATCTTTATGTGTAAAGTAATTACCCAATCCTGAGGTATGATTTAAAAGATGCTGGATTTGAATTTTGTTTTTTTCTTCAAATGGGAAATCAGGCAAATATTTCCCGAGAGTATCAGACAATTTAATTTTACTCTGTTCAACAAGTTGCATGATCAATACACCTGTAAAAGTTTTTCCGACTGAACCTACATTGAATTTTGTGTTAATTTTATTAGGCATTTTATTTTCTTTGTTGGCATAACCATACGCATCCTTGTAAATAATTTCACCTTCTTTAACAACTAAAATGGCACCTGAAAAAAGATCGTTTTCAGCCTCAGCCTTTACGTATTTGTCAATTAATTGACTAAGGGTTGAGTCTTGCTGTGAGAATACATTCACTGCCATTATTACAAGTGAATAACACATGAGTAATGTTTTTTTCATTTTGATTTCTTTTAAATAAATTTGTTTTGTTCTTATTCTTTCGATCTCAGCTCTTCGATGATTTTTGCGAAGACCCGACTTGAGTTGGCTACTTCTTTGTTTTCATTTTTTTCACTATTTTTATTGATAATATTATTAATACTAGATGCCCAACCAATTTGGAAAAGCAGGTCATGAAAAATATTTTTAATTGATACTAGTTCTGTAAAGAAACCATTTACCATCGTTATTTTTAGCAATTTCATAGAGAAAGCCATTATCTATTGTATATGGATCAAATCTTAAAATCCCCCTATATAACTTGAGAGCTTTAATCTCTGCAAATCCTTTTCTTTTAATATTTCCGTTCAAATCCAGGTTGATAATCTCGTTCATATTATCTTTTTTTCTGTAAGTTGTTATATAAATATTTTCATCCGAAAACATAGCATAATTTATTTTTGGATAATTTTTGTAATAATATGAATTTGTTTTTATTGCATTGTATAACCATTCCGGTTGAGAAGTTTTAATAAATCCAGCAATTGCATTTTTATCATTTTCAGTAATTTTAACATCCTCAATCTCATAATTCTTATCAATAGTTCTTATTTCATTTCCATTAGAATCAAATACTTTAATAAAAAATCCTTTCTCAGTATCGGTTACAAATATTTTATCTTGATAACATGCTACATCTATTCTATAGGGTAAAGTATTAATTTTACCATTTGGAGTCTTCCAATCATACAACCCTTCATATAACCTTTTAATTTTTTCATACTTGGAATTATATAGATCAACATACCTTTTACTGAGCTCATGACTTACTGTTATTCTAATATAATTTTCTTTTATTGGTATTAACACCATTTCCATATTCGTATTAAAATCCGGGAAATCTTTATAATCTTTCACTTTAATAACGTCGCTATTTTTTGTAAACCAAATAGATTTCAAATAATCTGTTGCAATAATTATATTGTCTTGAATAGTAAAGTAAGGTGTATATTTCAAGTCGTAAGAACCATCGCCTTGTTTAGCAAATTTAGCTTTTAACTCATACGGTTCTAATGAATAGACATATATACTATAATCATCTATGAAAACAAGGTCATTCCCTTTTATTACAACAGGAAAAGGATCTACTAATTGCGGTAAATCTCCCATTTTTGTTTGTGCATTACAATTAAACGATAGAAAAATAATTGAAGCAATAATAATTTTTTTCATCCTGATTTCTCCTTTATAATTTGTTTTGTTTTTAATCTTTCGGTTTTAGCTCTTCGATGATTTTTGAGGAGACCAACTTTAGGTTGGTCTGCCAGTCCTTTGGCATCAGTTCTTTGTTTATTTTTTAACTTATAGGGGAATGATAATCTATTAATGAAAATTCTTTTTTGATCTAACAAAATATACTTTCATTAGTGTAGAATCATCAATTTTGTCAATTATAAATAGTTGTTTTAACTCTAACTCAAACTGTCCATTCGTAGGAAGTTTATATCTTGGTCTACCTAAATACTCTTCAAACTCGAACATAGTATCTACATCAGGGTGATTTTGGTTTGGCATATCAATAACCATTCTTGAATCAGGTTTCAAAACTCGATAAAGTTCCTTTAATGAATTTCTAATATATTTTATATCATAGTACTCTAGGACTCCTATGACTGCACAAATATTGAAGAAATCATTTTCAAACGGCATCCTAGCGACCTCCTCAACATAAAGTCCACCGATATTTATATTATTCCTTTCAACAAATTTTTTGGAAATTTCGATTAGATTTGGGCTAATATCAATTCCGAAGTAAACTGATGGCCATTTAAATAACTTGTTTTCTATTAGGTTAACGCAAGACCCAACATCTAAAAAAGCCATGCCTTGCTGTGGATATAAATATTCCTTAATTTCAGAATTACTGCTATTAAACGAGGTTAATTCCAAAAGCTTTTTTAACTTACTATAACGAATTGAATTTTTAAACTCGTCAGGCAGTAGATCTACATCTTCAATGCCATTATAATAACGAACGACTGTATCATCGTATGCTTTTTTTATATTTAAAATTTGATTTCTATTGGAGTTTTTCATATTGAAAATAAAAAACATTTTGCTTTCTACTTCGATTTTACACTTAATGATCATTTTTACAGAGTTTCATTGTTGGTGTGGACGGCTCTAACTTTGTTCTAAGCACATCGATAATTTTACAGAGACCAAGCTTTGGGATTGGTGAGTTATTTCTTTGGCCTCAGCTCTTCGATGATTTTTGCGGAGAGCCAACATTGGGTTGGTTGGATATTCTTTAGGCCTCAAATCTTCAATAATCTTCTGAATAATAATAGTTATAGAAATTCTAATTTAGAAGCTGTTTCTTTAAAAAGTGCTTTGCTATGGAATTTTTACTTTATATGCAACCACCCTGTTATCTTCAAAGGTGGGGATAAGTAAAATATTATCCTTTTTAATCAAATCTATATCTGCCGCCATCATACCTTTTGAACTAAGGTCAATAATCATTGCTCTTTTTATATCAGGATGAACCAGATTTACTACCCCCAGAAAATCAGAAACCAAATAGAAACCTTTATCAATTGAAACAATACCATCGATATAATCAGTGTCAGTGATAAATCTGCTGATTTTCTTATTGGTGTATTCTGCCTTTATAAGATACCCGTCACACCCGATTAATAAAAAACCTTTCTCGGCCAATAACCCATTCGGAGAATTAAGTTGCCCTGATGATAACCATTGTTCCATTTTGCCATTTTTTAAGCAAAAAACCACATTATTTTTGGTGTCTGAGATATAAATATCCCCATTTTCACTAATTGCTACGTCATTCAAGAAGCTTGCTGTGTTAGCTTTATATCTTCTTACCACTTTACCCTCATTAACAGAAATTTCAATTACTTCATTAATATCCGCTACGTAAAGTTTGTTTTGATATAAACCCATGCCTTTCGGTGCATTCAATCCTGTTATCCATTTAAGCTTTTCTATTGTACCACAAGGATTGAGTCTTGAAATAAACCCGTTGCCATCTTTCTCGGATGGATCCCCGTTAATATTCGAGATATAAACAACATTATTCACCTCATCGTAAATGACTGACTCAGGACACTTAAAGGATTTTTCTGAAACCCAAAGTTGTTCAAATATGGGTAAATTTGCTATTCGTGATTGAGGTAATGATGAATAATAAGAATTACAAAATACTAGAATTAACAAAATTGCTTTCATAATATTTCTCCTTTTTTTTAATAATTTTATTGTTAGTTTTTTGGCCTCAACTCTTCGATGATTTTTGAAGAGACCCAGTAAATATCAGCATCTTCACCTTGAATTAAACGGCCAAAAAACATATATTTCCCATCATTAGAGACACTTGGGCATACTTCATTTTTGGATGTATTAATTTTATCACCCATATTTATTGCACCCGACCAATTGCCATCTTTTTTTAAGAAACATATATAAAGATCGACGTTATTGGTTAACACATCTCTGGATTGAAACATAATATAACTTTCATCCGGTGCAATATATGGGTGTGATGGTTTATTAAGGCGATTAATCTCATCAGGAAGTTTCTCTGCCTTCAAATAATTACCATCCCTGTATTCTGATCTATAAATTCCATACCTATCCATGCATGAAAAATAGAGATTACCATTTTCAGCCATAGTTATATAAAATGGCTGCGCTTCTCCTATTGTAGCACCCAATATATTGGAAATCTCCCATTCTTTGTCTTTTCTACTAAGTAAATAGACTTCCGGTAAAGAATCATTTTTTCCCCTGCCAGGTCTTGAATTACCTGCCATGAAAATCAACTTATCTCCTTTAGGAGAGATAAAAGGTGTATATTGAAAACTTTTGTTGGTATATAATATTTGTTCAGGTTTAGACCAACCATTACCGTTATCTTTCATAATAAATATTTTTTCTTCACTTTCAAGTTTACGAACAAAGAAGATTTCTCTACCATCCTTAGAAATAGCTCTACAGCACTCAGAATGGTTGGTTGAAGAGATTAAATCAGGAGCAAATATTTCGGGTATCATTCCCGGTGGTTTCTGCCCAAGATACGGGCCGGTGAGTTTTGGAAATTCCTTTTCCTGTGCCTGGGTTGTTGCAGTTACAAGTAGTAATACTATTGTAACTAAAATTGATTTTAATGTTTTCATTTTGTTTTTTTCTTTCAAAAATTTTGGTTTTATTTCTTCGGCCTCAACTCTTCAATTCGTTCCATAATTGGCATCCAAAACATACCTCCATTGACGTAAAACAAATACTTTCCATCTGGAGTTACTTTTGGGCTAAGTCCCCCGCGCTCAATACTTCCTCCTTCGAGAATTACAGCAGACAGCCATTTGCCCGAATTATCGCGATAGCTTATAAAAATTCCCGAATTTTCTGGGCTGGTGCCCATTCTTGTAAAAATAATATACGATTCATCCGGTGCTATATATGGACAAGTCTCAGTGCCCGCAGTATTTATTTCCTGGCCCATATTGACAGGTTTTGTGTACACGCCATTAACCAGATTGGAATAATAAATATCGCCAGCCCCTCCATAACTGTCGTCCATTGTACCCTGAAAGAAAAGTGTTCCTGAATTGGAAACAGAGATACTCCAATGTAAAGGTATTTGGTTTACATCTGGACTGACCGGCTTAGGATCAGACCATCCCGTAGAAATCCTTTGCACATACCATATATTTTCCTTTTTCTCAGATACGGCTCCCGAACGAAATGTGGTAAAAAACATTTTGTTATTATCGGGTGCAATAAATGGATTACCATATTGGTAGGAATCTTCTTTGCAAAATGGTAAGATATCAGGTTTGGACCATATTCCATTAACCAGTTTTGTGAAACCAATTTTTGTTCCAATTTCCCAATAAATTTCTTTGCCATCCGTACTAAAAGTTGCACTGCAATGATCTGTATCACTTGATACAATTCCATCTGCAAAAATTATAGGCTTATTATCAGGCGGTTTCTGGCCTAAGTATGGTCCGGTAAGTTTTGGAAATTCCTTTTCCTGAGCCTGTGTTGTTAAAGTTACAAGTAAAATAACTATAATTACTAAAATCGATTTTAATGTTTTCATTTTTATTTCTCTTATAAATTAGTTTTGCTTTAAATCTTTCGGCCTCAATTCTTCGATGATTTTTGCGGTGATCCCACTTTGGGCTAATCGGTTATTTCTTTGGCCTCAGGTCTTCAATGATTTTTGTGGAGACATAGTAAATTTTATATCCAGTTAGCTTAATTAACAATACTTTTCTCTGCTTCTAATATCACCTGAAGAACAATATCTCCTGCTTTTTTCAAACTCATCTTATTAATATTATCAAATTTATCTGTTTGTGTGTGACTATTTGAACTCCTTATACTTATACCTGATGCAACAATTCCAGCCTGAGCAAACATAAGTTGATCAGAACCCAGCGTTTGAGTAGTTTGATAATCATATCCTAAGTTTTCGCAAGACGACTTAACAATGTATTCAAGCCATTTAGGGTGATTTGAATGTGACATTATCATTCGAAGCTCATCATTTAAAATCAGTTTCCAACAGCTATTTATACCTTCCCACGAACAGAGCTTATAATTTGAAGGCAACTGTAATTCTCCTTTTATTCCTTTTGTATTACTTACACCACCATCTGTCTCAAGATAAATTGGTGCATTGCCACCAACATTATCAATATTGAATATTAACTCACAGTTTCTAAGACTTGAAGCATTTTTATCTATATAATTCCTTGATCCAGTGAAGCCAATTTCCTCTGCTCCAAAGGCAATAAATTTTATATTACATTTTAAATCACTTTCATGTAACTTGAAATAACGCGCTAACTCTAACATTACACCAACTCCTGAAGCATTATCACTTGCACCCGGATTATCCGTTCTATAGGTATCATAATGAGCACTGATTATTATTTCCTTTGACCCTGGATTTGAGTTACCTATAGTGCCAATTATATTAGCAGAACTATATTTCCCAAAATTTCCCCTTATTTTAAGTTCATAATTAATATTTGATTGATTTTTAATATTTTCAAATTCAATTGAATCAAGATATATTATAAGCTCCGGTTTATATTTGAGCAGTCTAAAATGACTATTCCAGTTATTAGTAATTATTGCTTTACCTTGAGCCTCCTGTTGGGTAAACGGAACTTGATTCTGATTGAAATCTACTAAAAGTGCATTCCCTTTATATACCTTTTTCAATTTATATGGATCAATACCTAAACCCAATATCTGATAAGATTTGCCACTTATTACCAGGTGAGTTCTTGAAAATTCATATGACTCAAATTCAAACGGTTGGATTTCTGGATTTATACCAATTTGAGCAAACTGCTCAGTAATATAATTCGATGCAAGTCTTTCATTCTTCGAACCTGCCTGCCTATGATCAAAAGATGTTAAATATTCAATATGTTTGGTAACATTCTCAACAAAAGTGTTTCCAAGAATATTTCTTTTTGCTTTCTGCTCCTTTAGAGTTTTAAGTATATTTGCCGAATCATTGGAGTTGGGATCTATTGCCACCGCTTTCTCATGGTATTCTATGGCTTTGTCTATTTCCCCCTTTGTCCTATAAATTTCACCTAATAGCCAATAACTATTTGCATCATGTGAGAACATCTCCGAATACCATTTCATTACTGTAAGCGCATCATCAAGATAGTTATTGCTAAATAATCTGAATGCAAATCTTCTGATCTCCCTGTTGGACATATCAAATCCTTGTTGATTCGATGATTTTAACTCATTATATTTTTCAATAGCTTTAATAAGGCCATCTTTAATGTAGATCTGCCCGAGAATTAGTGAAACGGGTGTATTTGGTACTTGTGGTGATTCTCCTAACCATATATCAAATAAGCCGTTTAATAACTGGCTCCTGCTAAAGTAATCCGAATTACATAGCAGAATAATTCCAAGCGACCTATCAGGCACCATAGCTAGATAGCTTCGGTAACCCTCATCTCCACCAGCATGAGAAATTATGTTCAACCCCTTGTACGATTCAAGGAACCAACCCAATGCCATTTTTTGATTTTCGTTTATTGGCACCTGTGGTTCAATCATTTTATAGTAAGTGTCTTCGGTAAATATTCTTTTACCTTGGTATTCACCTTTCTGTAAAACAGTTAAAGCCCATTTACTCATATCCGTGATATTTGAAGTTAGGGTCGAACTTGGTGCATGCTCCCTACTGTATGGATATATTTGAGGTATGGTCGGAACGATAGCTCTCATTAAAACATGGGGTGATGTACGGAGTTCTGGGTTAATTCTCGATAAAAGAAAATCACTATTCTTCATATCCAAAGGATTAAAAATATTTTCTACCATGTAGTCTTCAAATGTCTTTCCTGACACTTTAGAAATGACATCTGCCAGAATATCATAAGCTATATTGCTATAATGCCATGCATTTCCAGGTTCATCAACCAAACTCAATCCTGAAAGACTTTTAACATATCTCTCGGCAACATCATCGTCAGTATCTGGATTTGTCCAGATATTAGTATTCGATGGCAAATCAGGAATACCAGAGGTATGATTTAGGATTTGTTTCAGGGTAATTTGCTTGTAACGCGGATCATCCATTTTAAAGTAGGTCAGAAACTTTATAATTGGGTCATCAAGATTTACTTTTCCTCTTTCACAAAGCTGATGTATAGCAACAGCAACAAAACATTTTGATACTGATGCTGTGTGAAATACTGATTCATTTGTAACGGGTTCGTTTGTCACTAAACTTTTAACACCGTAGGATTTCATAAAACTGATCTTTCCATTTTCAATTACAGCAACCGAAAGGCCAGCAATATGAGTTGATTTAATAAATGAGCTAATAAAAGAATCATACTGTACATTTTTATCTATTTGCTGAGCATTGATTATTATAGTTGTTGCCAGCAAACAACTGATTAGAATTAGTTTTTTCATTTTGATTTCTCCTTTAAAAATTAGCTTGGCTTTTTCATTAACTCTTCCAACATTTTCTTTGCGTTATCATTACCCGGATTTAGTTCAAGGGATTTTTTAAAGTTTTTTATTGCATTTTCATTATCTCCTATCTTCATATATCCTGCACCTAGACTGGCATATGCCTGGCTTGACTTTGGAAAGGTTTCAACATTCAATTTATATAACTCAATAGCTTCGGAAGTATTCCCATTACTCATCCATTGATATGCAAGGAAATCCATAGAGATTTCATCAAAATAAACATCATTACCAAGTTTCTTTATTTTACTAAGTGAAGATTGCAAGAATTCTGGACCCCCATTTTTTAATATTTCTGAGGATATATTTTTCCCCTGTAAAAAGAAAAGTCTTATATGCATTTCATGTTGAATGCGAATCCAATTATCACCATTATTTTTATATACATCCCATTCTTTTGCATAAGCAAAGTTATTTTCAAGTGATAATTGATCTTGTATCTCCTGAAGTGACATACCCTTAGCCTCTAAAGCTTTAACACTGTTCCAAAGCTCCTTTATATACCTCAAGTGGCTTTTTATCTGTTCTCTTGAGTAAACCTCATAACTATCACTAAGAATGATAGTATTTACCGAATTATCTCCTTCTATTACCTGCTCTAAAATAGTAATCCAACGAGGGACATCTAAAAGTCCATAATATGGAAAAGGATATGGAGCCATGTGGGCCTTAGGATAAAATATTTCTTTGCTTATTATGGCTAATTTGTTCTCAGGAATTACAGCCAATGTTAAACCTTGGTAATTTCCGGCATTGCCAAACCAGAAAAGATTAATTTTGATATTTCCAAGATTCAGCATTATTTTATCATTATATGAAATATCCGGTAAAACAAGTGAAAAGCCTTGTTCTAGTTCATTGACCATTGTTTTACATTTGTTCATCCAAATTTCTTCTTTTCGGGCTTTATCTGATCCTGCTTCATAGTTTTTCAAACGGTTTACTGAATACTCTACTTTTTCCTTCCACATTTCAATTGTCTTATTAATTTCCTCTTCAACAATTTTTTCAGAGTGAAACTTTTTTAGAATATTATCATGTCCAACAATAACTGCCTTTTTATAAGCCGCATTTCCACCAATCATGTCAAGCCGGTCTGCTATGTTTATCACAAAGGAAAAATCATCTCTCCCTATAGCACTTGAAATCTCATTCTTAAATTTTTTTGCAGTTATTTCAGACATAAAGCTGTCGAAAACGACCAACCCCTTGTCTGACTGAACAACTACCTGGCTGCTCCCCAGGATAGGATTAGATACAATGGATACGTTATCAGAAACTTTTTTTATCTCAAAGCCTTGTGAATACACTTTACAGTTGTACACAAAGGAAATAGTGAACATCCAAATAAAAATTGGGAATAGTTGTTTTTTCATTTTGATTTTTCCTTTCATAATTTGTTTTGTTTTTAATCTTTCGGTTTTAGTTCTTCGATGATTTTAATGAGTACAAACCAAAACCATTATTTTGTTTGAATCATATTAATCATAGTCTGAAAACTAACTGATTCACAGATATCTTTAATCACATTGGTATAGTCTGGATCGTGACTCATAATTCCATCCCTTATTAAATAAGTACTGTACCCATTATCTAAACTCCCGAAATAGGTTGCTAAAACACAAGCTGTTGCACTTAGTCCACAGATAAAAACTCTGTTACAACCGTTTTCTTTAAGTATTTTATTCAGGTCAGTAGCTTTAAATGCATTCGGGAAGTGCTTGTGTATCTTTGGATCAGTATCTCTTATTATTATCGACTCAGGATAATCAAAAGCTTTTGTTCCCTCCTCAGGGCCTCTCCCTATATCGCTATGGTAAACACGGATAATTGGAAATCCCATTTTTCGGAAATACCAGATTGATCCATTAATTACCTCTAAAGCATATTTTTTTTCCTGCTCCGACATTTTTGGAAGATACTGATTCTGTATATCAATTATTAAAAGTGCCGGACTAAAAAGATCAGGTGAAACCTCATTCTGTGCAAATATGTCTAACATGGTTAAACATAAAAGAATAATAAACAGCATTTTAATTCTAATCATATTTTCGCTTTCTTTTAAGTTAATTATTTTTTCACTTTGGCTTTAACTCTTCGATGATTTTTGCAGAGACAAAACTTTGGGTTGGTTGGCTATACCTTTGGTCTTAGGTCTTCGATGATTTTTGAGGAGAGCCAACTTTGGATTGGTTAGCTATTTCTTCGGTCTCAATTCTTCGATGATTTTTGCGGAAATCCAATAGATATCCCTATTCCCGTTTATATTTCGGGTAAAAAAAAGAAATTTATCATCGGGGGTAACATTGGGTCTGTTCTCGCTGAATCGGGTATTGATATTAGCACCTAGGCTAATCGGATCACTCCATTGACTATTTACATTGAAAGAGATATACAAATCATCCTCTCCCTGACCTGAAAGTTTCTTTGAGCAGAATAGTAGATAACTTTCATCAGGGGCGATAAAAGGATCCCATTCATCGTACTGGGTATTTACTTTTTCGCCCAAATTCACCGGAATACTATACAGCCCTTTACTGAACTCAGAGAAGTAGATATCGGTTTTACCGAATCCCCCTGGTCGATTGGAAAAGAAATACATGTTTCCATTCGCTGCTAAGCACGGATAACTATCGTGGTAGGGTGTATTTATTCCAGAGCCAGTAAAATCTGAGTTTAGCTGCCACTCCTTACCTTTCAACTCTAAAAGAAAGATATTATGACCTGTTTGATTGTCGCCCAATTCAGCTATCTGCATGGGTGATGCAAAGACCAACCTGCTCCCGTCAGGGGTTATAGCAAAATCGTAAATAGGGGCGGTAAAAGAAGTTGTAATCCTTTCGGGCTTTGACCAAACACCTTGCTTATATCCTGTTACATAAAGATTTGGGGTATTTCCCAACCAGCGCTGAAAGTAGAATCTGTCCATCTCCCTGTTAAACCCGGAGCAACCTTCGTACCCCTGAGTTGTAATTGTTCCAGGAGCAAATATTAGGGGCTCCTTCTCTGGAATAATGCTGTCGATGTACCATGTTGTTTTGCTTGTGAGATGATAAAAGTCTCCAAGCGAATCTGCCCAAGCCAAGCTGTAATTGACAATCTCAATCCAGTCATCGCAGGAGAAATATCCTTTGGAGTAGTTCCTCCATTCATTCAGCAGTTTTCCCTGCTTTATCTGTTGTACATTTAAGCCTACCTGCAATGCATTCTGAACCACTCTGGCTGAAGACTCAACCATTTGTTGGTAATCCTTTAGCTCTTGCTTTGAAATCTCGCATCCATGACCAGCAACAAAGGTTAAATCATCAGGATAGCTGTTACAAATGGTTTTCAGGTTCTCTGCAAATCTGATGACATTGCCACCCCTTTCAGCATCGATGGCAGGAAACCCTATGGAGAATAGCAAATCGCTTAGGTGCATCACTTTGCTCTTTTTAAAATAGACAACAATATCGTTGTTCGTATGCCCACCGGTAAAAGGTATAAGGTCAATCTCCTCTCCGGCAAAATGTATAGTTGTAAAATCGGTTATAGTTATTCGGGGAAGTGCACCTGAAGGGAAAGCTCTCGATGTATCCTGCCAGAAAACCGAGATATGGTCGGTCTCGAGCAATTTTCTTGTGTTTACATGAGAAATTATAATTCCTTCATTTATTGTTTTGTTTCCCCCACAGTGGTCACCGTGGATATGCGAGTTGATCATGTAAACGATTCTTTTACTACCAAGTTTTTTCAATCTTTTCAGCAGCAGTGGTGAATGAAAACCCTTAAAGTTATCGACAAGCAAGGTATTCCCCGCACTATCGATCAGGGCAACAGCGTTTATACCGTCAACGGTAAGCCGGTATAAGCCAACTCCAAGCTCAATGCTCTCAACAGATTTATTTTTATTTCCCGAACAGGAAACCAGCAAAAAGATTAGCAATACTAAAAAGTATTTCATACTTGAAAGTTTTGGGATTATTATAATTAAAGAAGTATTTAGTTTTTCGGCCTCAACTCTTCTATGATTTTTGCAGAAACCTAACTTTGTATAGGTGGGCTATTCCTATTGTTGCAACTTAATGACAAGTTAAACACCAATCAATTACATAGAATCAGGTATTTTTTATGAGTAACAGATATTCCAACTATTCTAACTCTAAACACTACCATATTGTAGGGTTTATATAAAATTTCAACCACCTCTCAAGCTCATTATAAACAATCTCCGGATCATCAATATCTGCAATGGTTATATTGCTATTTGCACCTTCTTGCATTATCAACAATGCATCTAAACCATTCGCTAGTTCAATTGCTCCTGCAGATTGTGGATCGTTTTTCCCATAAATGTATACTATCTTACTGCCGTTGCTCTGCAACCAGCTGTATATGTCATTCATAGCATTTGGGTTGAATGTATATGACACACCCGGAGGTACCAATAATTCATAATTTGGATTTCCAGTAGAATATGGATCAATTCTAATAAGCAAATCACTAAAATGAATGGTTTCAAAAGCGGGGGCACCTAATTCAGAAACTGCCTGATACTTTGCAGGAGCATAATATACCAAATTAGCATCTGAGTATAACGAAATGCTTACAACATCTGAGAAATGGTTGAATATCTCACTTGCTGTTTTTTGGGTCGTATCTGGAATTGAGCTACAATCATACCCCGAATACTGCCAGAAAAATGATGGATAGTCTAATGTACATAGCTCAAGGAGTAAATCCCTGTCAATTGAAAATGTGCTGCTACCTGAATTTATGTATGTATCTAGTATACCCAACATTTCACTGCGATGCCTAAGTATGTATTGCTGCACCTGACTAAGTTTGGGATAACATTCTGTTCCACCAATATTTTTAATATATTCAGGGTATCGGGTGTCCTTTACTCCAGAATAAAATGGTACTGAATAGGCTATGGTAGCATCAACATCGCCAGGGTAGAACCTTCGGTGGATAAGAGCTGATAGACCGCTCTTACCTCTGCCGCTGCTGATCCACTTTCCCTTATAGATTTTCTTGAAAAGTTCAACAATTCGATGACAATCATCAGCAGACTGTTTAACCGTTAAATAGCTCCATTCGATAGGATTTGGCTTGGCATTAATATAGTAACGGTGAGTAACATGCAAACAGTTCGTGTTAAGCAATAGGGCAATTTCCTGACTTGAGGATGGGCCGCACCACATCCCAGAAGGGGCAAAAACTAATGGTAACGATTCATCTACATGTGATAGATAAGCTCTTTGGGTAAACGTTGCTCCCGTTGGATTATTATGGTCTACCGGCTGGACAATATCAAGCTGATACTCCTTGAAGTACCCATTACTTGGTGTGATTTCAGTAACTGTAACGCCCTCAAGAGTTTTTAATTTTTCCAGAATGTTTAAACTTTCAAATTGATCTTTAGGCTCGTCTTTTTCACAGCCCACAAGGATTATGAAAATACTTAGGATTAAGACATATTGTGATAATCGGTAAAAATATTGTTTATTTTCCATTTCAAAATATTTTATTTTTGTATTGTTATAAGAATCAAAAACACCTTTTAAAATATTCCCAGCAAAGTTTTAAAATGTAACTTTAACTCCAAAGGAGGGAATTAATGGCCAAAGCTCAAGTTCTTCTCTAAGCGGCACATAGCCGCTAGGATTGTAGCTATACCCATAACCGTAAATATTCTTATTATCAAATAAGTTATTAATATCAATTGACGCACTTACTAACATGTGTTTGAGCTTAAACTCCTTGCTAAACTTCAAGTCTGATCTGAAGTACGATGGCAGGTATGCAGAATTCTTTTTCCCTTCCATCCATTCATAATTCCATTTCTCAAGTATCCATACCTTTTTTTGAGGAGTGTATGCGAACCCACTTCCATAGCAGAAATTTAGGCTAATCGACCATCCCCTGCGAAAATTAAAACTGTTGATCCACGAATATGAGTGACGCTGATCGGCGTAACGTGGAAAAGGATTATACAAATACCCTTCAAGTTCCTCCTCGGCCTTTAACCAGCCATAGCTAATCCAGCCGTAGTACCATTTGTTTTGAAACACTAAAAACAGATCCAACCCTTTAGCATAGCCTTTTGAATCATTCTTTCCGCTATACCTCACATATCCTGCTGGGGAACGAATCGCTGAAATCAGATTGGAATAATCTTTATAGTAAGCTTCCACTTTTAAAGTGAGCAAACTCTTCTCGGTTAAATTTATTTTTTGTTCGAACCCTGCAATATAGTGAACTGCCTTCTGAGGCTCAGGTGCAGGAATTGTTTCGTCTAAAAAGTCAATCTGTTTATAGGTCGGATTTTGGAAATAGTGCCCCCAGGCAGTTCTTAACATCGATCCATTCCATAACCTGAACGATGCACTTAACCTGGGGCTAAATGTTAACGAGCTGTTCAAATCAAAATAATCGACTCTTCCCCCAAGATTAAAAAACATTCTGTTTTTTAATTGAAAGATACCTTCGGCATAGCCGGAAATTTTAAAAGAATTGAATTTTGACTGTTTTGGGGTTGCGGCTTCACTTCTGTCGATAATCCATTTCGAAGTATCTGGATATAAAGATCTGTATTCACTAATAATTTCCAGATCCTTGTCTAGAAAATATCCATCACAAATGTCGGTTGAATAGGATAATCCCGAATTGATATCAAGAATAGGGTTAACCTTATACTTAAGATCAGATTTAACTTCTAAATTGCCCAAATTAAGTTTGTTTACGATTTCATCGTATTCATCCATCAGAAATACAAAATCATAAGTTGAACCTGTAAGTGTGGTAACCTTCTCCTCAAAATTATAATCTTTTGTTTCTAACTCGTTCTTTCTATCGACCTGATTGAAATATGATAAAGATGAGTTTACCTGAAGATTATTTAAAATGTATGTTGAATGCTGTAAATTCATTAGAAAGGTTTCATAGCTTGCCTTACGGTTTTCGTATCGCTCCTCTGTTAAAATATACGTTGTAGTTTCACCAGTTGTATAAGTTCGTTTACCATGAGAGGGTAGGTCTTTGTCCAGACCTTTCCCTTGGTTAAACTTATCGCCCGAGTACAAAAAATTAAGCTGTAAATGGTTAGATTTAGCGTAGTTATAATTTATTGTACCTTGCAGATCGAAATAGGATGGTTTGGGACTTCCTTCAATATCCATTAAGCCTAAAACATACTCCAAATAGCTTTTTCTTGCCCCAAAAATGAAAGTAACATTTTTAGTTAATGGTCCTTCAAGTAAGGCATCTAAGCTAATCATACTAATGGATGCAGAACCTCCAATCTTATCCTTTTTCCCTGTCCTGTACTCAATGTCCATTACGGAACTCAGCCGGTCCCCATACTTTGCACCGAAGCCACCTACCATCATATTCACCTTTTTGATCATGTTAATGTTGAATATTCCAACACTTGCATTCTCAACATACTTAAGGTGAAAAGGGTCGTTCACATATACATTATTTACGTATACCAGATTCTCATCGTAGTTACCCCCCCTGACATTGAACTTTGAGCTGAATTCATTATTTGCCGTTATCCCTGGTAAAGCTTGAACAGATCTAAACACATCGGGTAAAACATTCGATATCTGTTCAATCCGTTTGCTTTGCATTGTAGTGGTGCTTAATTCTTCCCGGACACTACGACTTGCATATACCGATACCTCCTGAAACATCAGAGAGGTTGGTATCAGGAAAAGATTTTTACACAGATCACTATCGGTTACATCAACTGAAAAAGTCTCTGTTTTATATCCCACAAAACTTACCCGAAATTGGTAAGTTCCAGGTAAAAGTTCTAAAGAAAACTCACCTTGTTCATTAGAAATTGTACCCAAATTCTTCCCAAGAACGGCTATGCTGGCAAAGGGCAAAGGTTCACGGCTATTCTGATCTAAGACAGTTCCATATACCTTTTTCTTAGACTGTAAATTTTTTATTCCCTGCGGTTGAACAATTAATGCAGAAAGCAGAATTGATAAAACAACCAGAGCTATTTTCTTGGATTTCATTGTATGATAAATTAAGTTGTTCTTAATTATTGATGATCTATTACACAAAATAAAATTATTGAGAGAACCTAAATGCATATGCGGATACAACTTTGGGTTGGTTGATTAATTTTTAGTTTTAAAACGTCGATGACGTTTAGGGAGTCCCAATTTTTGATTGGTTGGCTATTCCCAATGATTTATTTTTTTCTATTGATAAGAGATGTCTCAGGCTTGATACATTATCCATTTAAATCGTATTTATTAACTAAATCTTGTACTGCCTTTCTTAGTTCTGCTCCTCTTAGAAATAAATGACGTAGGTGTCCTTTCCGATCTACTACCCATAAAGAAGGCAGATCTTTCACATCATAAAGTTGCGCAATACTATCTTCGAAACCTTTTCCACTGAAAATAATCGGCCAAGGTGGATTAAAATCTTTTATATGGCGTTCCAATGCTTTTTTATCGGAATCTAAACAAATAGATATAATAGAAAATCCTTTTTTACAAAAATCATTATAGATACTTTTTAGGTTTTCCATTTCTTCCAGACAAGGGTTGCACCAAGTAGCCCAAAAATCAATTATTAATACTGCATTGTTGAATAAACTAGGTGAAATTAATTTGCCGGAAATATCTTATTCGGCAAAATCTTATATAGGTTTACCTAATCCAAGTTTATCTTTCATTTTCTTAATTAGATTGTCATAACGAATATCTTTTCTAATAGCTTTAAAATCATCAAGTCCTTCCAGAGGCGGATAATAAGTAAATCCAGAGTCGACTGCTTTATTCAACCAAATGAAAGTGCTATCGTAATTTTCAAGATTTATATATAAGCCGCCAAGTTGCAATGCTTTTTTTATTGATGGTACTTCACCATTATTCATTTCCTCAAATAATTGGTTTTTTGCCTCATTATAATCGCCTAGCTTAAGTAAGGTTTCATACCTAAGCTTTGAAAATGTTTTCTTTTCATCTGGTTTTTGAACTATTCGAAGATTAATTAGCTTAAGGCATTCACTAAATTTCTCTTTTTAAATAATTCTTCAGCTTTAGATAACACTGATTCCAGCTTTTCGCTATTGATTTGTGCAGAGAGAGTCCCACCCAATAACGCTAAGCAAATAACATAAGCTAAATAGTACTTTTTCATTTTTATTTCTCCTTTTATTTTTTTAATAATTTTGTTTCGGTAGTTATTACTTGGGCCTCAACTCTATGATGATTTTTGCAGAGACCTAACTTTGGGTTGGTTGGCTATTCCTTCAGCCTTAGCTTTTCGATGATTTTTGTGGAAACAAATAATACTGTTAATACAAGATATTAATCGTTCAATATTAGTCCTGCAAAGATGCCGATGCTTTTATATCTGGTTGTAAAAACGACCAATGGTTATGAATAATTTTCCACTTATCTTTTTCTAAAAGATATACTTTGGTGCTGTTCCACCGGGTAGTTTCTTTCATTGTACCATTTGGTTGCTTTTTATAGTTAAAAAGATGGTAAGTTAGTATGGCAGTATTCCCATGAATCTGAACAATTGGATCAATCATTTTGTATTCATCAATAAAAATCTGACCTGCCTGATCACCATAGTATTTCATCATTGCGATTAAACTGTCAATCCGGTGCTCCTCAAATGGATTAAAATAGGTTACTTCGGTTGAAAAAATATCAAGATACCCATAGGGATCACCCTTGCCCCAACGATCGAGTGCCGTTTTTTCCATATTGATTATTTCCTGTGCAATTTCTGTTTTGTTCGTCTTGTTATTACTACAACAACTCTGGATAACCATTATATTTATTAAGATAATGGCAGCTTGGAATAAAATAGTTTTTGTTTTCATGTTTTACAGTTTAAATATTAGATTAATAATGAATTAAATGTTTTATTTGATGATAAAGGATAGATTTATTCAAAAAATCAGTAGAGCTTATATCTGTTATTGTCGCCAGTTATTTTATAAAAGACTCAATCAAAGAAAACACTTTATCAGGTTGTTCAATCCATGAATAATGCCCGCATTTCTCAATAAATATAAGCTTAGTACTTTTATAATATCGTGACAACTCACAAGGGATAAATTCTCCGACAGGATCTTGTCGTCCGTGCAGTATTAATACAGGATTGTTATAAAGAGTTTCAATTTTGGATAGGTTTAACTTTCTTTTAATTACATCGCTCCAAATCAATTGCCCAATCGAAAAGTTAAAATCGGCATCTTGCATTGCTTTACTAATGATTTTTGATTTTTCTTTATCATAAAAATAACCGGGCATTCGTGCACGAATTCTTTCTACCAGTGCATGGTGCGGATCTTTTGCATTTCTTGTAGAATCACTCCAGTATTCAAATTGCTCAATATCTGTTGGGCAAAGCTTTGCATTGATGTTATCGTTGAAATAACTGAATACATTAGCATTTAACCCAATTGACCCAAGCAATATAAGTTTGGATACGGATGAGGGGTAAAAATGCGCATATAAAGATGCAAGATACCCACCATAGGAAAATCCGAGTACATTCCAACTCTCTAAATTTAAATTTTTTCTAATTGCTTCAAAATCCGAAAAAGTCAGCTCAATTGATATTGTGGTTGAATCTTGCACTGTAGGTGTTGATTTCCCTGTTCCCCGCTGATCAACCAAAATGCATTGAAATTCAATAGAGAGTATTTCGCAAAGGCTAACATATCGGTTTGAATTATCACCAGGGCCACCACCAAGAATTAATATTGGTTCACCTGTTCCAATTATTCGATAGTAAATATCTAACCCATTGCTTTCAACCTTTTCATATTGTGAAAAAGTGTAAAAACTAATCGTTGTAAATATTAGTACTAAAACAAATTTTCTAACGGCATTCATGTTATTGTTTTTAATCAAATTAAATTAATCTAAGGAGTGGAGGTTAATTCAAAAATCTGACAATAAGGAGGACGTTAAGTAAAATACAATTCGGGATTAATATTCGCATTCGATTTGAACTGAAAAACCTATATTATCATTATATTCGGGTATCCAGTATCCATGGCTTGTTAAACGATAAAACCCATTGCCTTGTTTTATACTTTTCGGATGAACAGCACAGAAAATTAATTTTCCATCCGCCTTATCAGCAATTCTATAATACTCCAATGAAATAAAAAAATCATTCTCAACAATAATATTCTTTTCATTTAAATCAATAATATTTTCACCAGTTGATTTGATCTCTAAAAGAATTGGTTCTTTTAAAATGTTTTCATATGGCAAACCATTTTTCAGATTATAAATATTTAATCTTACGGGGAAACTACCTAACGTAAACTCCCCAACATAGAATCTGAAGTTCTTTAAATAAGCTTTTGTAGTTTTTTTGGGAAGTTTTATTAGAACACCAATTTCTGTTCCTAGCTGTTTGGAATAAAAAGCATTGCCGTATGTTGAGGATGAATCACACAAGTTTCCCAACAAATGCATTGTTGTCTTGATTGATTCAATAACTATCTCGGGGAGCAGGAATGTTCTTGGTAGAAGTTCAATTCTAATTTCATTAACATTATTGGTACCTTGTTTAAAATTTTTAATTAAATACTTTTTACTTTTATATCCTATGCATGAAATACAAATTGTATCATTATCGAATTCACTGCTTAATTCTATTTTAAAGTGACCATCTTCATCTGAAGTAGTACCAATATTCTTCCCAATAATACCAATATTTGCATATGATATTGGGTGAAATCCTTTTGCATCTGTTATTTGTCCCGAGTAAATTTGTGCAATGCAAATATTCTTGTAAAAACAAAATAATACAATAATTAAAAACACTTTCATGATTTTTCTGCCTATTAATAAAGTTAGCATTAAAAATTATTAATATTTGAAGCCAAGCCAATTCCAGTGATACAGCCAAAAAATAAAACCGATGCAGGTTAAGGTTAGGAATGAAAAATACAACCGCATTATCAGATTCCAGAACCGCTGTTTCCATGCCAGCAAAGTATATACAGACAAACCAAAAGTGAGAAAAGTTGTAACGATTGGGATAACAAGAATAATTTTAATAACTATAGGCATACCAAATTCAAGATCATCACTTAATAGAAATACTGCTGGAACAAAAGATACGAGGAATGCGAGATTCAAGACGGCTGTGAAAATTGCCAGCAAACATGCTTGCCGAGCCAATCTGTTGTTTTCAGTCAGCGGTTTTTGTTTACGGTGTTTATAATAAATAATAAGCCAGATTACACATGCTGATAGGAAAACTAAAAATATGAATCCCAAAGGAATCCAAATAAATTCCGAAGTGTCATACCATGGTACTACTTCGTAAGATATGGGCATTTGTTGCGAATCAATAAATAAATTGGAAACCTTTCCATTACTGTTTTTATGAAATACTAAACGTGTTTTGCTGTTGGGTATTTGAAAAAAGAAAGGCTCCAGTTCAATCCAATTATTTATATCTTCATTGGATAAAGTTAATAATGCGGACGCTGCTTCGAATTTATCAAAATAATCCAGTCCGATCCGCAAATTTCTATAGCTGCCGGCAAGTTGTGCAACGTTCGATTTCTGCTTAGCGATAGGTGCTGTTGAAATTGATTTTCCAGGTACGGAGAAAAATTGACTCATTAGAGTATCTGTCAGTTGCATTCGCAGAATTGAATTTCCACTGTTATTGCAAACGAAGAATCCGGTATTCTGATCGGGCAAAAGAAACAAACGACTTGAAAAACCCGTTACATCGCCGTCAAGGAAAACCGCTTGCTGATTATACCCTTGATATTCGTATAAGCCAAAGCATGTACCCGGTAATCGCGGATCATTTGTAAACTGCTGCCGCTGCATTTCCTTGCAGGTATTTTCTTTCAATATTCGTTGATCATTATAGTATCCCCCTTGCAGTTGGGTAATCATAAACCGTGCAATATCATCGGCAGTTGAAAGCAATGAACCTGCTGGTGAGATGACGGAAAGAGAATAATCTTTTGGTACAACTTGATAATCTCCTGAAATGTATGAATAACCTTTAGCCATGTTCGGTAACAGTCGAGGTAGCGGTAGGAAACTGCTGTTATTCATTCCCAACGGGTGCAGAATATTCTCCTCCATATACTGAGCGAAGGGAACGCCTGATGTTATTTCAACTAGATAGCCAGCAAGATAAAAACCATGATTGGAATAACTGATGACAGTCCCTGGTGGCAATTTTATGCGTGGCATATTGGTAGCAAGAAATTTCACTAACGGAATTCTATCGGATTCGTTGCGGGTCATACTTCCAATTGATCTTCCCCTGAAACCCGCCGTATGAGATAAAAGATTGGCCATGGTAACCGGTGCTGGATAATTGTTTTCCAATTTAAACAGTGTTAAATACTTATTGACATCTGTGTTTATATCAATTTTACCTTTTTCGCTTAGTTGCATAACTGCTGTTGCAGTAAATAACTTCGACACTGAACCAACCCTGAAAATAGTCTCATCAGGCTTTACTATTATCTGTTTTTCTACATCTGAATAGCCATAACCTTTTTGAAAGATGATCTCACCATCTTTTACCATTACAAAGACAACGCCAGGGATGTGATATTTCTCCATTTTTTGTTTAAAGAAATCATCCATACAGGCATCGAGTTTTTTCAGATCGAAAGATGTTTTACTTAAAGTATTTGAAATTTTAGTTTCATTTTCCTTTTCCACAAAGCTTTCTTGAGCGTAAAGGCATATTGCCGTAGTCAACAGTAAGTGGATGATAAAAATTAGTTTTTTCATTTTGCTTTCACTTTTGTTTTTATTCTTTCGGCCTCAAATCTTTTATCATTTAGACAGCGCTTCAAATGTTTATTATTTCAACCTGTTTATAGCATATTCCAATTGCAGATCTCTACCAGCGTTTATGTCATTCTCGGTTTGCTTAATATAAACATCGGGTGGTACACCATTCCACTCTATAGGGATGCCGTCGTATCGAAAGCCACAAGTGTTCGGTATATTGATATACCGTCCGCTCGGCAGGATGCGATTTCCTCTGATTTGATTCTGCTCCTCTATATCATAACATCCCGCACCAGCGGTTGTATCGCCTACCAGTGTTACATTATTGATCTGCCTTAATACATCCGCAATTATATCTCCTCCACTTCGGGCAACTCCATTAATAAGTACTACAACAGGTTTAGTATATGGTACTTTTCCAACCGTAGGTTCAAATGGATCATACAGGATATCAGTGCCACCTTTATTTTGTATCTTTAAAACTGGCATTGACTCAGTGATAAATCGCCCTACAACCCATCTTATATTCTCCATCAAACCACCAGAGTTATGACGCACATCAATAATTAAGCCCTTGGTATCCATCAACTGATTCAATACATCATCAAATCCAGCTAATAGTCCCTCCTCGTTAAATGTTGCAATGTATATATAACCAATATTATCCACGCTGATCCCGAACTCAACCTTTTCACTGCAAGCTAGCTTGAGTGGAGTATTGAAGTACCGGCGCACTACCAGCGGTGAAAAGGCTTTCCAGTCTCGTTGATGCCGAGGACTTATGTACGGAAAAACCAATCCTCTGCCCTTGTTAACGTAATAAACATGCATATCCTTTAGCTCACATAGGAGATCAATCAGCACCTGACTAAACTCGTCACCCACTGCTTTCTCAGTTCGTGATCGATAAATTGTATAGATGCTATCCCAGTCAATGTTCTTGTTATCCAACATTGGGTAAACATCATTGATAGTGTTCCATGTCATCTCAAAATCTTCCAGATTTTGATTAGATTGAGGTGGTTGAACAATTATTTTGCTGCATGCAACATTCAGTAAAATAATAATAGTGAAAAAAGCAATAATTCTTCGCATGGCTTTACTTATTTAAATGAAAACTTATACCAAAAACCAGATTATCGCTGGCTGAGATCATATACCTCTGGTGTGTTGTCCGGGTAATTTCAGCCTCGTACCTAAGCTTAAGAGATAAAAACTTGAATGGGTAATATCGTATTCCTAAATTCCATTGGGTATTAAGTCCTCCAAAAGGTGTTACAAGTTTTAAAGGTGACTCCTCCTCACTCCCATCATTAAGATCTTCCACCTCGATCATACGCATACTTACTGACAAGATATTAATTTGCAATGAACTTTCAACCTGCAATCTTTTATCAATAGGCATGATGAGCATAGGTTGTACTCCAATAGAGATCAGTGATGCAAAGGTAAAATCGAAGAATAAGCCATCATTGGCAAAATTTTGCTTATTATAATAAAAATAGAATTCAGAATAAGGCCCAAGATATGCATACACTTTCTTGGAGAAGAGCTGGAAAGATCCAATGGGGTAAAGGTAGTTTGATTCCAATGAAAACTGCGTTACGCTTGCAGAAAATGTACCGCTTTTTATTTCATCCGAACTTCGATACTCTAGGTAGAGTTGAAAAGCTCTCTTGTCGTGAAACCGCGACCATCCTAATTTAATATAAGGAAGTGATCCGGAGTATTTTTCCCCTGAGAAGAAATCATCCTGTACCGAATAGTTGCCAATTCCATAGTCAAAACTAATTCCTTTAGGGAAAATATCCCGATGAGTTAAATCGGTTTGTTGACCAAAAACATTCATTTGATAAAAATGAATAATTGCATATAGTATTACTAAATATCTTCCAATTTTTTTCATATTCTTTGTGTTTAAATTATTAATAATTAAGTGGGGCATCTGTTTATTAATGGTATGTTTTGAAATTATTTGATCTTAGCAATTTCTTTTTCAAATAGAGAAACCAATCTACTGAAGTATTGAATTGCAAGTAAAATTGTTTCCGGTTTTTCCAGATCGATCCCTGCCTTCATAAGTAATTCGGAAGGAGTTTCCTTATTGCCTGATTTTAGGATATTCAGGTATTGATCCTGTGGGTCGCTTTTACCATTGCTCGAATCCTGAATTATCCTTTCAAGCATCGAAGTGGTTCCGGCATAACCAAGGGCATATTGATGAATATAGAATGGTACCTGGTAGAAATGGCGGACCCTGGCCCAGGTAACTTCACTCCAATTATCATTGTAAATATCGTCATAGTAGGATTTGTAAATTCCCTTCATTATAAAGTTAAGTGTATCCGGAGTTATTAATCCTCCATTTTCTACTATTCGATGGGCTTGATATTCAAAATCGGCTAATTGTGATTGAAAGTAAAAATCCCGAATGGCGGTTCTGATATTATCCTCCAAAATTGCTAACTTATCTTCAGGGTTCGATAAGTATTCGTAGAGGTAATAGATAAGCAAATTTTCTGTTAGTATTGCCGCCATTTCTGTTGTTTGGACATCGGGTTCCCAACAAGTAAAAGGCTGATTCTCTTGACTAAGCATGTGATGAACAGCATGCCCGGCTTCATGGGCCATATCAATCATACTACTTACGCTTCCATCAAAGTTAATGAGAATATAGGGATGTGTACCAAAGAATGCCCATTGTTCCGCCAATTTGCTTTTTTTTGCCGAAGGATAAACATCAACCCACCCATCGGAAAGAACCATCTGCATTTTTTGCATGTATACCTCACCTAAAGGTTTCACCGCATTAATTAGTATTCTTTTAGCCTCATCATAAGTAAATTTGTGATCAATCCTAAAGAGTTTTAAAGACATATCAAAGGGTTCATATTGATCAATTCCCATGTATCCTGCCCTAAGGTTATGATATTTCAGCAAGGCAGAAACTCCTTTTCTGGCATTGGTTATCAAATTCTCATAAGTCCTTGTTGTAATATTATATTCTTTTGCTGCTGCATCCAGACAAGAACTTTGATTGTCAGCCTGGGCAAAAGCCCAATCAGTTTTAAGCACTGAATTATATATTGCGGCATAGGTGTTTATATTGTTTTTATTAACCTGGTGGTAAGCTTCAAATGCTTTACGACGATCGATCCGATTGGTATCCATTGAAAGAATCTGAAAATAATTTTGATCTGTTAAAACAATGTCATCTCCTCCTGAAAGTTTTATATTGGCAGGCTTAAAATCCCTATTTGAAAGGTTAAAATAGATAGAATATGGAATGTTCTTCAAAGTCTTCAACTTTAATTTACAATTTGTTTCCTTTTCATCCATATTCGTCTGCTCATCGCCAGACATTTTTTCAGTAATTCTATGCACAGCAATCTTTGGGTAACTTTTCTCCCATTCTTGTAGTGTTAATAGTGGTATCCTTTTCAATTCAGGATCAATCCATTCTATAGCTTTCTTTGATTCCTGTACTAATAGTGATAGTTCCTGCGATTTCTCTGGAGCTTCTTTGTTGTCATAGTCAATATACAGCAATAGTCCTGGATATGCTTCAAGTCGATAGTAGAGAGCTACCATACTATCCTGTAAGTCGAGCACTCGTAATAACTGCTCAGGATTTTTAAAAGTTCCTTTTGCAGCATCCAACATATTGTAGAGACTTGTGAATTCTTTCTTTGCCATATCCCAGGCGCGCCAGTCCTTATAAATATCATTAAGATTCCACTTATATTTTTCAGGTATTTCATTTCTTATCATTTCAGTTTCAGCCTTTTGAGCTAAACTAAATTGGAATGACATTACGATGAGTATCAAGTTCAAAAATATTGTTCTGTTTATCATAAATATTTTTAATAAATCATCAATCTAGAAGCTATTTATTTTCGGTATTGGATTTTATCTCGGCACAGTTGGTTCAGGCTTAATTAATAGTTTTGAACTTGGATCTTTGCCCACTATATCTAGTCAATACAATAGCTTCCGGCTTTTCACAATTCATTTTTATTTCTATATGTTGATTAATTCCATCAATTAAAAAACTTGTTGATGATAAAGGAATTAACTTGCGTTTTTGCCCAGATCCTAATTGATAGTACAGATTACCTTCTTCATCGATTATTTTTCTATCGCCTTCAAAATTTCCTTTATATTTTTCAACTAATTCAGATTGCAGAACGATAGGATGTACTAATGCATAAATTCTTTCTCTATCCCAATTAGCCTCAGCATGATTGGCTTCTATATTAACTAGTTTATCGAAACAATCCAGTGCTTCTTTATACTTGCCAAGCTCATCGTAAACCATTGCAGAAATGTAGTATGGTGTTATTTCCTCTGGATATAATTCCATATTTAATTTGGAAATAGTTAATGCTTCGTCCACCTTGCCAGTAGAAAGAAGTTTCTGAAATGCAAACAAAGTCAAATCAAAGGAAGTGTAAGGAAACCAATATTTATTTAAACGGAAACTGTTTTTTCTTGATTTTAACTCATTTAAAAATCTTTCTGATCCTTCGTTAAGTAAGATTTCTTTTAAGGGTGCAACCCTATTACCCAGGATAGCTTCCAAAGTAATATCCTTAAAAGCAAAATAATATGTTGACTTAACTGGAATATAATAATCAGGAGGATAGTACCCCCTTGTATCATTAGCAAACCCTTTTTGCCAGTACATAGTAGAGATATCGACTATTAATTGACTATTTGGAAGAACAAATTTATATGTATCAGAACACCAGTTGAGCCCTCCACTTGCAATATCCCCAACTGTAATAGCCTGGGTATATTCGAGCATTTGTCCAATGAAATTTGTTGCGGTACTAAAGGTGTATTTCCCAGTAATTATGAATAACTTTCCTCTACTAAGATTATTTTTACGTTTGATAAATTCTTTTACTAATTCATTTACTATGGACCCATCTCCACCTTCATTATACCTGACATCTACAATGAATTTTTCTATCGACTTCGAGTTTTTATCATATTCATCAAACATTCTTTTTGTAAAATCCGAAAAACTCTCATCACCTGATTCTGCTGTACAATTGCCAAACTGAAAATAGAGGTATTTGTTATCATCGGAAAGTCTATACCAGTAGTCTCTCTCACGGTCAACAATACCTTGAAGAAATAGAGGTAAAGAATCAAGGTGATTAGTATACATTGTAACTGTTTTATCGTTGGTGGGCACTTGACTTGGTACCCAAGCCCAATTAAATAGTCCGGTCCATTCAGAAGCCTCAATAACTAATTTATCTATCCGTCCATCAGGAAATTTCACATTTAAACTCATCTTGTGTCTGGTTTTTACTATCCCTAAAAGGTTTAGAACAGTTGCATTCGATAGGTAATTTGTAATATGTTGCGAAATACCAACTTCATGATCGACAGCCAGGATGGAGCCAACTGCTCTATATACCTCTTCACAATTTTTTCCGTCAAAATCAATTACCTTGCAATAGAGCAAATCTTTATATTTTTCTGATACTCCCGTTACATACATTCCATCACTAAAATTCTCAATCCTTACCGGGTACCAAAGATTAAAATTATCCTGATTGTTTAGCCAAATTTGCGAATGACCATCCTTAAGGAGCGCGACCAGTTTCATCAACTCTAAGGTAATTCTATCATTATCCCATCTTTTCTGGTTTGATTTTATAATATTAGCTTGTTTTAGAAAATCATTACGGAAAATCTGAGTCCAGGGTCTAGGGTGATATTTATCTATTTTTTCTATAAGAATATCAATATCCTTTTGCCAATCGATATAAGATTGCGCTAATACGTTAAAACAAAAAAGGAGAATTGCCCCAAAAATTAAAGTAAATTTTGTTTTCATACTCTACGTGTTTTGATTACTTGCATAAGACGGAATATTTCTTGAAGATGTTACTAATCAATATAATATATTATACGAATGGTCGTTATTATCGATGAATGGTTGATCTTTAATACAAGTGAATTAAAAATATTATTTGATTGATGATTGATTTGGAGAATTTATTAAACGGGGAATTTGTAAACTTGTAATTCGGTCACTACTTCACAATGATTTACTCAGATTATTTCAAATATAGAAATCTAAAACCATTATACAAGGATATGGGTAAGGCACTTGCATGCCTCTCATCAGCTATGATTTCTGTTTTAAGTTTTAGTGAATCTGTACTGTTTTTTCAATATAATCTCTTAACTGTCCAAATCCTTGCAACATCTCACCATCTTCGTATTCACCAATTGACAGATAAATTTTACCTTGCCTTATAGGTTCTGTCTTTGAATCTTTTAATTCATTGATTAATGAAAAATTATCCCACCATAAGGAAGGGCTTCCAATTAAGTAATAATGAAAAATACCTGGGTCGTGATAAAGAATATAAGCACAAAGTAAGCCTCCTAGCGAATAGCCTATAAATCCTCTCTTCGATGTATCTGAAGAGAATTTTGACTCAGCAAAGGGGATCAACTCATGTTTAATGAATTTTACAAAATTGTTGGCTCCTCCTGTTAATTCTAATGCCGGGGCATAGGTATAACCGATGGAATAATTATCATGAGGGTGAGTGGGTGTAAAATCCCTGTACCTGTTGACTGACCATTCTTGCGCATTCTTTTCAACTGAAATACCGACAAGAATAACATTCTTCACAGATCTGCCATATTCAAGCCAGCTATAAATGGACTTGAGAAATCCTGATGTATGAAACCAATCTGTACAATAAACTATTGGATATTTCTCTTCTTTTGAATACTCTTTTGGTAAAACAATCTCAATCAAATAATCTGAATTGACTGCAATTGATCTGATACGGTGCTTTTCTATATTGCTTTGTCCTAAACATAAAAGGTTTAAGCAAAGTGTAAATAAAACAATGAAATAATTAAAGATTCTATTTACTTTCATGTTATAAACTCATTATTTAGATTAAACAATTTTTATGTCTTAATATGATGTACACCATTTCCAGGGCAGGATTTAATCAAAGTTAAGTTTGTTAAATATTAAGTTTTTACCCTTCGATTTACGATACAGAGACCTGTTGTAATTAATCCCGAGAAATATCTCATCTGTTTTAAAACAAGCTACTGATTAATAACAATTAAGTAAGGATAAAATAGTATCCTGGGCTGGTATATTCTTGTTTTATATATTATTCAATTATATCTAATATATCTAAACTATCTCTATGTATAACGTAAACGCCTCTTGCATTAAAATTTACCATCATGCTATCTTTCATTTCCTTTGATTTCGATAAAATAGCTTCTTCGATAAGATCAACCTTGTAATTTCTGTATTGTGCGGCTTCAACTGTTGCTTTAATGCATTGAGCTGCATCGAGCCCCACTATGTACAAATCACTTATTTTATTACTGGTTAGAACATCATCGAGATTTGTATTTCTAAACGCATCATTTCTGTTCTTTACAATCTCTACACCTGAAACGATTTTGAGCCGTTTATCAAACCTTGCCCCTAAGCTACCTTTTGCAAACGAATCATTTAGTAAATTTATAAAAGGGTTTGTTATTTAACTCCTGATGTAAACAACAAGGTTATTTTGAGCATTAAAATATTCTGCTAATTGATTAATGCTTTCTATCAAATCGTCAGAATTTAATTTATAGTAAAAGTCAGTTGAAATTTCTCCCGTTGTAGCTTCTTGGATATCAATAACCAAAAGTGCACGATTGTATTCATTATAATTTACAATTGGCTTCCCCTTGGATACAATGGATGCATTTTTCTCTAATACTATAAGGTTGACAATTACAACTACAACAAAAAGAATTATTGCTCCAATAATCCCAAATACGATTTTTTTTATTATTGCTTTCATGATGATTTTATTTATTTAAGTTTGAAATCTTCGATGATTGTTCTATCATGAGGATTAGCCCAATCATTTAAAGAATTTCTGTATCCAGCTCTAAACTATCGAATGTTAGAAAATCGATACAAATAAAAACTTTAAACAACCATAGCGTTAATTATCATTTTAGCCAATGGCCTTATAAACAATATCTGTCTTTCAATTTCCGGAAATAGTTACGGGAAATATTCAATGGTTCAGTTAATCCCTGTATGAAAACACTTGCAGTACCTGTCATGTGGTGTTCAATTTTAATAATGAAATCGAAATTTATTATAGCTGAACGGTGAATACGGCAAAAATGTTCATCAGGTAATCGAGCATCCCATTCACCAAGAGATTTTGATGTAAGATATTCCTTCCCATTAATGGTATGTATATAACTGTATTCACGGGAAGCATAAATTGAATCGATGGTATCAATTTTAATGAAATTAATTGACTTTTTATGCATCACCATTAGTCGGTCTTTATAATTTAGCTTAAAAGAAGTAGAGACAGTATTTTGTTTATCTGTTACTGATAGCTTATCAATGGCATTTTTTAATCGCTTTATAGATATAGGCTTCAATAAATAGTCGACGGCATTTATTTCAAAGGCCCTGATGGCATATTCATCAAAAGCAGTAATAAAAATGATTTTTCCCGAGAATTCGATGTTGTTAATCAGGTCAAATCCGGTTCCATCTACAAGCTGTATGTCCAGAAATAAAAGATCAGGATTCAATTTTTCAATTAAAAGCTTGGCATTATAAATACTTGATGCCTCACCCAATATCACTATTTCGGGGAATGACTCTAAGTCTTTTAATAAAGTCAATCTGGCCAACCTTTCATCGTCGATGACAATTGCAGTATATTTCATTGTTTTGATGGTATTATGAGTTGAACATTTACAAAATTGTTTATTTGCGTAATATCCAGTTTAAATTGACCAGGATAAGAATTTTCAAGTCGTTCAATAATATTTTTTATCCCTGTTCCGGAAGTAATTTTATTCTTATTCAACACACCACTGTTTTCTACTTCAATGATAAGAAATTCATCATTAATCGAAAAATTTATCCATAAGTTTATTCCCCCTGGATTTGATGTAAGTCCATGTATTATTGCATTTTCCACTAATGGTTGTGTAATAAAACATGGTATCTCCTTATCTAAGAGGCCTTCGCTAAAGGTGATTCTATGTTCAAGCCTTTCCTCAAATCTAATCTTCTCAATAGATAAATACTTTTCAATAATATCAATTTCCTCTCTGATTGTTATAAATATCCTATCATTATAGTTTAATGTAGCCCTTAAAAATTCAGATAATTCAGTAATCATAAACCCTGCTTTCTGCGGATTTTCAATAGTTAATGCTTTAATTGAATTCAAAGAATTGAATAGAAAATGTGGGTTAAGCTGATAGCGTAACATTTGTAATTGAGACTTCTTCGAATGAATTTCTGCTTTAACTATTCTTTCTTCATTCACTATAAACTCAATCCACATATTTATCATATAATAGAGAATGCTCCAAATAATCAAGGTAAGAAAACCTAATAGGTTGTCCCTAATGAATGAGAAAACGGTTGGTTTAATAATATTCAGGATCCAATAATTTATTGGAGTAAAAGCAATGGAAGTAAGAATTTCCAACCCTTTATACAAGATTAACGAAAGGATTGATGTTGAGAAAATGACCAATAATAATCGAACAACAGATTTTTTGTCATTTTTAAACAATAATTTTTTGTAGACATATCGTAAGAATAATGTAGTTATGAATCCTGATATTGCGTATGTTATGTAAAGCCCATACTCAATTAAACCAGATTTTGGATCAAAATATAATAAAAGGCAGAGCAAATGAAATAGTAACCACCCAATTAAATTTAGCATCCAAAATAACTGACTTTTATTATATAAAAGGCTTTTATTATAAAAATTGTTTCTTGTCATTCAATAAATATCTAATAAAATGTAATAAACAAGCGCGGAGTATTAGCATAATCAACTGAATTTCCCATTAATATCAGTGTTCTTTTATATATTCCGTACTTCTGTAGTGGTCAAAAGCCACTAACAACATCTATCCTTTAATTTGAAAAACCAAAAATTGGGTTCTTGATTATTTTTTAAAACATATAACTAATCTTATCTTAAAATATGAACTAAAATATTAAAAAGAATTCAAGCATTTACCATTAATTTCAACCAAAATCATGCCGTCTAAATACTCAATTCTCACAAGTAAATGATTTTTACCCTTTAAGGCGAGCACTTCTCCTTTATATCCTAATGGGCCGTGTAATACTACAACCTTTGGATTGACATTTAAAATACTATTGATAGCCTCAAAAATAGATTCTTATTGACTACTTTCTTGATAAATTCTATCTGATTATCAGGGATTGAAGCTGCTATTTACCAAAACATACAAAGCTATATACTGAAGAGGTATTTAAAACTGTAAAGAACTTTTTACTTCTGATATGAACAAACACATAGAGGCTAAAGATAGGTTCCACTAACTATTTCTTTCGATCCAACTACTTACGTAATATTTTCCTTTTAGGGAGGGAATCCTCTATAATCATCTCATAAAAAGAAGATTATATTGCTTTTTTGTGATTTATGCGTGTATATATGTGATACTATTTATCCTCAAATGTAATTGTTTTTTAAACGGCTTCGCCACATCAGTCCCATAAACCAAGATTGATTAATTTTACAGAATCGAGTAAATTTGCATGTATTAATAATCATTAGCAAAATGGATTTTCAAATGGTGGTAATTTACTGCAAATGGCAGTATAGGTCTATGAAAGGGAGTAGATTGCAATACATTTCAATCTCAATATGGTGCCCCCTTTAATTCCCCCGAAGGGGGAAGATTGTCTTGTCTTAAAAAACATAGAAAATAATGAATTTGGAAGGGGGTGTTTGTGTGCGCTTGGTATATGTTGCAGATATAGAGCGGGTTATAATGTACAGGATTGCGCACACATATTTTCGTAATGCATGTTTTGGAGCGCACAGCAGGCGAACAATGAAAGATCTGATTTGAACTATGTTCGTTTAATGTGTTCGCTATATTTGATTGATTATTAATAATATATATAAAAAACACACACTGCGCACACAGTTTTTGGCTGTTGGGGAATTGGTAAATTAGTGAATTGGTGAAATATTGTTCATTTTCTTTGCTTGTCCAAAGAAATCCCGAAATGATTCGGGACAGGCTCCCCAAAAGAAAGGACAGAAAAAACGATTCTCCCAACGCATATGGCCTACCTAAACCTCGCCGTTTTTTCGGGCCAGCGCTTTATCGTACAATAAACTTTAAAAGATCAAATAAAAGGATGGATTAGAATAGGGTGTTTTGTTCTTCATCGGGATTGATGAAGAATTCGCGTTTGAATTGGAATGGCTGGCCCTAGTTTTTGATGTAAGTAATCTTTTCAACCAGCAGGCCATCATCCCAGGTCTGGCTGAGGTGTGGATATTAATATATTTTCACAAACATCTGAAATAATGGCCGAAGTGATTTTTTTGCATCAATTGTTTTAAAGCATTATTGGTTTTATTGTTCATGTCGTCTACTGCTGAACGTCCCATCTAGTTTATTTATGTTATAAGTTGGTTAATTTTATACCAATAAAAAAAAGCTTCGGGATTTGATTTTTTAAATTTGCTTAATTTGTTATTTAGTGGCTCTCCAATAATCCAATCCTTTATTTGCGCAGGATTTTTAAATTTTTCTATTTTTTTGGCACCATGCTTTATTAAAGAGGCCATATATGCAGCTTTTGAAGCATGGATTATCGCTTTTTCCAAGTGATAGCTCTCGGAAAAAATGAATCTGCTTACTCTCTGGATACCTTGTTGTAAATGTTTAAAATCTCCCATGCCGTCTGCTCCTCTAGTTGCTATGCATAAGGAGGTTTGGAAGATGTCTTCTAATACATCATCTTCATTGATAACTTCATTATTTCGATAAGATAATTCAGCTGCCGCGAAACGATAAAAGGTCGATTTAATCATTTGCACATCGTTTACCACCTCCATTAAGATTCCAATATCGTAGAGTTGTTTAATGATTTCCATACTCATGCTATCTTCCTTTTTAAAGTATGGAATACCAGTTGTATTTGGAGCAAAGGCAGTCAATTTATCACCAAGCAAATCTTCCAAACAGGGAATATCAACAAAAACATTTTCACCTTTCAATGGCACAAAAGATGATTGTACAGGGATTTTTTCAATCTTTGAATAGTTAATGTTTTCATATAAGATATCAAGTAAAATATATTCCTCCTCTTTATTTGACTTATGAATTGGAGCATAGAAAAATTTATAATGATTCTTTTTAATCTTTGAGATGGTATCTCTGTGTTGTAACTCTTTTCGCGAGAATCCTTGTTCCACAGCAATATCATCTAGGATTTCTTCTAATTTATCTACTTTTTCAGGGATTATAATATCAATGTCGATGGAGAGTCTTTTTGTTGAATTGAGGTGAAGCATTAATGCTGTGCCCCCTTTAAATACAAATGGGAGTTTATATATCGCAAGTCCTTCCAATAAAAGCAATGCGTGAATTAGTTTTTCGATAAGAATTTTATCCGCTTGACGGTTTCCCTTAGAGATTTTGTTAATCCAAGCAATAGTTATTTCATCTTTATTGATCATGCTATGAAAATTGATAGCAGCATTTTTACTGCTGTTCTTTATTTATTATTGAATGCAGATATTTGTTAAAACTTTCTTTTTTCCGTCGTCGGCTAGCATATCGTGTCATCCTATTTTGATTAATAACATACTTCCCGAATGCTTCTTTGAAAATTGTTCGCATTTCCGCGCCCTGTTGAGCAGAAAAAACCACCTCATCACAATAGATATCCACCAGTAGTTTTTCCAATGAGATGGTTTCAAATCCATTACTGTTTTGAGTTGGGGCTTCAGATATCAATGGTTTAATAATTAATGCTTCTTTATCGATCGGTACATATTTTTCTAAAATATCGCTTTTAGGTTCTAAAAAAACAGGATAATTCATTTCTTTTAGAAAATAGAACACTGATTGGGTTGCTTCTTTTTCAACTTCAATCATGAGATAAAAAAGACCTGGTTGATGACGCATAAATTCATTCACAGCCGAAGTATTCCAAATACAAATTTTGAGATAGGGAAATTCCTTTTTAAGCTTATTGTATATGGATTTCATTTTAGATGTGATCTCAGGGACATAAAGGATTCCTTTTCCAAAATTGAATTTTCCTCTTCCTATCCGGCTAAGAATCCCCGTTTGAACAAGGTTATACACCCGCCAATTGATAGTCGTTTGTTTGACATTAGGCTCAAACAACCTATAGCAATCCGCAATTTCCTTAGTCGTAATAACGGTTTGGTTCTTAAATTGCGATTTTAATTTGTCGATATTTAGTTTGTTTGTTGCGATAGTAATCATTATTGTTTGAGCAAATATACAAAAACTATATTACGGCAGCAAATTAAATTAATTGCCAAAATATAGTATTATATAATGTAAAGTAAATCTTATAATATAAAATAATGAATTTGAAAGGGGGTGTTTGTGTGCGATGTGTGTATGTTGCTGATTATGTATTTGTTATGGCGCACAGTGATGCGCACACAGTTTGAGTGTGTGCGCGTTTTTATGCGCACACTGAGTGCACACACATTTATCATTATTTGAGTGTGTCGCGATAGTGTGTGCGCTATATTTTATTGACTATTAATAATATATATAAAATGCGCACACAACGCACACACTTTTTGGCTAGTGGGAAATGTTGTTTTATTCTATTTGTCTCGTTGTCTCGTCCTGAAAAAAGTTTACTTGATTTCTATTCTGAGTACTTTTCAGCAATATGTTCCATATCCCTCCCTACTTTTTTATCTAATAGCCTTGCATAGATTTTTGTCATCTCCAATGAACTATGGCCAAGCATTTTTGAAACGCTTTCGATCGGTACATCATTATTGAGTGTAATTGTGGTTGCAAAAGTATGACGTGCTACATGGCTGGTAAGTGTTTTTGTGATTCCACAGATGTCAGCAATTTCTTTCAGATAGGCATTCATTTTTTGGTTTGAGTTAACAGGCAGCAATACATTTTTTTCGATTACCACCGGATGATCTTTATACTTTTCAATGATTGCTATCGCTACCGGTAAAAGAGGGATGTTACTCAGGACATTCGTCTTTTTTCTTTTAATGCTTATCCATTGCTTGTTATCAAATCCGACAATAAGATTTTCAGGTGTCAGTCTTTGAAGATCGGAATGTGCCAGGCCAGTATAACAAGCAAATAAAAAACAATCTTTCACCATTTGGAGTCTTTCGATTGAAAATTCTTTTTTGATTATCCTGGATATTTCTTCTTCAGACAAGTAATCACGATCTACTTTCTTCCAGGATAATTTATAGTTTGAATAGGGATCCTTTTTTAACCAATCATTATGCAAAGCTATTCTTGTTATCCTTTTGAAAATATTCAAGTATTTCATTGTGGTATTATGACTGCATCGTTTTTCGCTTCTTATATAGAATTCGAGATTAGAAATAAATTCATGATCAACCTTAAGGATTGCCAGATCCGCCTTTTTGTATTTGAATAAAATAAAGTCCTTTACATGTTTGTAGCAAGATCGATATTTGGTATAAGTGCCTTTTGAATATTCGATGCCTAATAAAGCTTTGATTTTCAAAGTATGATCATTAAATATACCTAATATAGTTTGGATCGAGGGTTCGACACCAAGATATTTATTTTTGAGATGTTCGGGTGTGATTTCAATGCCGGCATTATTCATTCTGTTGATAATGGATTGAAACTTGAATTTAACAGAATCTATAAATTCATTTACCAACTTAGCTTCCTGAGAATTTCCAATAGCACCGCCATTTTCTTTACTCCAAAGTTCAGGTGTAACGCTGCAGTTTAATACAAATTCAGTATGATCTTTGTTAACGGTGATTTTTGCAAATAATGATGCTTTACCAGACTTAAGAAGTTTTTTTCTTTTGATGAAAAACAGCAGGTTGTAAGATGTCCAACGGCTCATGATAAAAATTGTTTAATTATTTGATTAAAACAAGAAAGTTTAAGCAAAATAAAGCAATGATTATCAGCATTTAAGGGTTATCACTATTGGACTTTTTTGAAAAAATTTAAGTCCAATAGTTAGTCCAATAGAAATGTACAGAAAAGGGGATAAAAACGCAGAAATGGATAAACGGAAAAGCCCTGTAAGTTTATGATTTACAGGGCTTTGCATCTTTATGCTATCCATTTAAGCGGTCCGGACGGGACTCGAACCCGCGACCTCCGCCGTGACAGGGCGGCATTCTAACCAACTGAACTACCGAACCAATATTTTTAAGAACTATTATTTCAACTTTTTATTCGATAGTTGTAAGATTCCGAACCTGTCTCGCTTGTCGCGAGATACCAGGGCGGCATTCCCTGCCTGCCGCAGGCTGGTAACCAACTGAACTACCGAACCAATATTTGTTTTAATGAACATCTAAACATCGCTGCTTAGAGCGGGCAAAGATAATTCAATTTTTTGTTCCACAAAATAAATTATCAAAAAAAATAAAAATCACTTATCCTTACTTTAACTATTTTTGAAATAAAAATAAAAGGATGTTTAAATACGCTTTAGTTCGCAAGCCTGCTGAATCGATGATTCATGGCATTACCAGTATGAATATAGGTAAGCCTGAATTTCAAAAGGCATTAAATCAGCACAGTGAATATTGTAAGGCGCTTAAAAAGTGCGGGTTGACTATTGTTGAGATTGCCGAAGAACCTCAATTTCCAGATAGTGTTTTTGTAGAAGACACTGCCATTGTCACCGAAAAATGTGCCATAATAACTTTTCCGGGTCACATAAACAGGAGGGGTGAAGAACTAAGCGTTGCTTCAAAACTTGAGGAATTTAGGACATTAGAATACATTACATATCCCGGAACACTGGATGGTGGGGATATCATGCGCGCAGAAAACCACTTTTTTATCGGATTGTCGGATCGGACAAACAAAGAAGGGGCGGAGCAACTGATGAAACTTCTTGCAAAATATGGCTATACTTCCTCAATGATAGAGATCGATAAAATGCTTCATTTAAAAACCGGGATTAACTATGTGGGTAATCAAACCCTCGTGATGATTGACAGCTTATTGTCGATGAAAGGATTTGATGACTATAAGAAGATTTCCATTCCGGATGAAGAAAGTTATGCGGCAAATTGTTTATTGATCAATGATTATTTATTGGTTGCCAAAGGTTTTGAAAGGGCCAAAAAAACTTTTGTAAATGCAGGATTTAAAATTATTGAGTTGGAAATGAGTGAATACATGAAGCTGGACGGAGGACTGAGCTGCCTTTCATTACGATTTTAATCAGTGAGACTATGATTTTGATTCTCAAAATCATTTAGCCGAACTGATCCCGAGCAAGTGTCGAGGGATCTCATCGGTTTAATTTCCCTGAGTTTTCTCCGGAAGAAAGGGTCTAGGGCTTGTCTTGGGGTTTAATACCATTTATTCACAGGTTGATAATATAAGCACCCGAATTGTTCACGGCATAAAGTGAAACTCCAATTTTTTCTGCTTCCTGTACCAATTTTTGTGTAAAATAGTTTGAGTTTGAAGAATCCAGAATAATAAGTTTTGGAGAGAAATTAGATTGCAATTTTTCCATCGAAATATTTGGGTTATTTGAGATAATCAAGTAATCGACCGGAATCTGGAGCTTTTTTAGAGCGTCATCGTTGTCTTTGCTAATTCTTAAAAAAGTATGATTCTGAAAGAAAAACAAATCTCCATGCTTTATTAATTGGATTGAAGGATCTTTATTTTCATCAAAGGACACAATTTGAGGCTGACTGATACCCGAGTACCACCAATTGGTTGTTAAGTGGTAATTGATTTTCTGTTGGTCGATGATCAGCGCTGAATCCAACATTACAAAATTCTTTTTGCCTTGTTGAAACTCAATTGCAGAATAACCCTGAATTTTATAAACAATCATTTTATGCTGCCATAATTGTGAAATATTTTTGTAACTGAATCCAAATCCTAAAATGATAATTGAAAGTAAACCTAAAACAAACCATGATTTTGATTTCTGTAGGATTGATTGTGTGATACCGATAATTAAAAGATAGATGATGAGCATCATCAAAAAGCTCAAAACCAAGCCTTTCATGGTTGAGCCGGGTAAAGATTCGATGAAAGCAACGTATTTATTCATAAAACTGATGGTCATTTTAAAAATAAATTGAAAGCAGAAAGAAATCAATGGAATGGATGATAGCAGCAAGTAGAGAAATCCAATATTGATGATAAGAGTAGCTAATAAAATGACCACTAAATTGGTAAATAAAAAATAAACCGGGAATTGATGGAAATAATAAATCGCTATGGGGAATGTCCCCAACTGTGCCGCAACCGACACTATTAAGATGGAAAGTATTTTGTCGATGATATGGTTTGGATGATAAAGTTGTTTTTTAATCAGCGGATAAAGAGATACGATTCCAATCACGGCTGCATATGAAAGTTGAAACCCAACTTCCATAATCATCAATGGATTAATTAAAAGTAGCAGAAAGGCAGAAGTTGCAATGGAATTATAAATATTCCCTTTTTTATTGAATGCTTCGCCCACAATAATAAAACTAAGCATGACCGAAGCTCGCAAAACAGAAGGTGAAATACCGGTAATCAGAGCATAACTCCAAATAAAAAGTATTAGCAACAGGGTTTTTATCAGTTTTTGGGCCCCCTTTTTCTTTAAAAATGATAATATGAGGTTGAATGCTAAAAAGATAATTCCTACATGTAAACCCGATACGCAAAGTACATGTATCGCTCCTGAACCTGAATAGTCTTGGCGGGTTTCATCATCAAGAATTTCATCCTGTCCAAGCAGGATTGCTGCTGCTACCGCGAATTCCGATTCTGATAGATTTGAACTCTTTAGGGTGCTTAGTAAATGTTGTCTGATTTTTAAGGCATAATATTTAATAGGGTTAGCTTGTTTATGATCAATGATTTGCCACGCATCTTTATTTAAGTAAGCTTGATGATAGATATTGCGGTTTTTTAAATATTTCCGATAGTTAAATTCATGTGGGTTCTGTGGAGGATTTATTTCCGACAAACGAGTGTTGATTTTTAGAACATCTCCGTAAACCAGCATTTTTGCTAAACTATCTTTAGCGAGGTAAATCAGGCATTTTATGGAAGTCGGAATTGAATTTTTATTTATTTCCCCCCCAAAAACATCACCTAAAATTTTTATTGATTTTGCCGATTCGGAAGGCTCTTCAGTAATCATAAAAAAATAATCCTGTTTTTGATTGGATGAAACAGCTAGAGGGCCTTTTGATTTTTGCATTGTAGTTAAGAGAATTCCCAATAACATAAAAATGATTCCAATAAAAAACCCGGGGATCAATCGGAACCGATAATTTAAAAACTTGGTAAAGGGCAGTAGAAATGAGCTGATAAGAACAATGATAATGAAGAATAATGAAGGATACAGTATCTCGGTATTTGTAAAATAAGCGATGAAAACCCCAAGGAGATAAAATAAGAGTATACGTACGTAAGGAAATTTATGCCAGAAAATCATAAAAAGAAAAAGATGTTTTTCTTTTTATTCCATTTTTATGATTTTGTCCTGTAAAATTATTGTAGGAAAGAGAAAATTTTATTTGCAGCCCTCTTGGAAGCCCCTTCTTCGCCCAATAGTTTTTTGAGCTCAATAAAATCAAGCTGCATTTTATCGCGATATTGTGAGTTGTTCAACAATTCATTCAGTTCTGTCCGGATGCTTTCAGTATTAAAATCCGATTGAATAAGCTCCTTTACCACAGCTTTATCCATAATTAAATTAACCAAAGAAATGTATTTGATTTTGATTAATTGACGTGCGATAAATACCGAAACAGCATCCCCTTTATAGCAAACAACTTCCGGCACATTGAATAATGCGGTTTCGAGTGTGGCTGTACCTGATGAAACGATGGCTGCCTTTGCATGATCCAATAAATTATAGGTTTGTGCGTGAATTACTTTTATATCACTTTTACCAAGTACCGAAAAATAAAAGTCAGGAGTAAGTCCGGGAGCTCCGGCAACCACAAACTGCGAATCAGGAAAGTGAGGAATGACTGATAACATGATTTTCAACATGCGTGAAATTTCCTGTTTACGGCTGCCCGGTAAAACAGCAATAATTGGTCTCTCATCAAGCTGGTTGTGCTTTTGGAAATCCTGCTTGTTGCTGATTTCCCTATTTTTGATAACATCAAGCAATGGATGGCCCACAAATTCGACATCATAATTTAAATCCTGATAAAATCCTTTCTCGAAAGGCAGGATAACAAACATTTGATCAACATCACGTTTTATTTTTTTAACCCTCGATTTTTTCCAGGCCCAAACCTGAGGAGAAATATAATAAACCGTTCTGATATTGTTATTTTTCGCAAATTCTGCAATTCTCAAGTTGAAGCCCGGATAATCGACCAAAATAAGTACATCAGGGTTGAATGCTAATAGGTCGTTTTTACACAGCTCAAGGTTTTTACGGATGGTATTAAGATTGGCAACCACGTCCTTGAAGCCCATAAAGGCCAGTTCGCGATAATGTTTTACCAAAACGCCCCCTTGGGTTTCCATCAAATCCCCACCCCAGCACCTGAAATTTGCTTCCTGATCCAGAAGATTAATTTCCTTCATCAAATTTGATGAATGCAAATCACCCGATGCTTCTCCTGCTATGATATAATACCGCATAATGAGACTATTGAAGCCAAAAATAAGCAATTACATAAATGAACGTCACAAGTAAAATTCCACGACCTGTAAGTTCATATTTTTTATTGATGAAATAGTACCTGATCGGCCAAAGGTTGAATGCAATTCCGAGTATTTTTAATTTTGAGAGATCTTGAATTACAATATAACCTGTAAACATTTCAACCAAGGTGATGATTCCATAGACCAATAAAAATCCCATAACCGGTAGAATTAAACCGATTACCCCACCAAATACATGACTGTTTTTATTTAATAGATTTCCCATTAAGTTGCCATTTTTTAATCGTTGCGATTTCTTTGTGGGCAGTAAAATCAAATTGGGTTGGAACTACCGATACATAATGATTTTCCAAAGCCCATTGATCTGTATCAGGCTCATTATCCAATTTTTCAAAATATCCGGTTAGCCAAAAGTAATCTTTCTCCCGAGGATCTTTACGTACGTCAAACTCTTCAACCCATCGGGCCTTTGACTGTCGACAAATTTTAATCCCATTTATTTCTTCCGCTTTTATGGCGGGAATATTTACATTTAAACAAACTCCTTGCGGGAGGCCTTCTTTTAAAACCTTTCCGGTAATTTCATTAATAAAGTTGCCGCAGGCGCTAAAGTCAGCTTTACTGCTGTAATCCAATAATGAAAACCCAATGCTGGGAATTCCGGAGATACAACCTTCGATGACAGCTGCCATTGTACCCGAATAAACCACGTTTACCGAAGCATTCGATCCATGATTTACACCCGAAACCAACAAATCAGGTTTTTTCCTTAAAACCACTTGCTCGCCCAACTTCATGCAATCAACAGGAGTTCCATTGCATTGATATTCACGGTATCCATCTTCTTCTATAATTTTTTCAAGCCTAAGAGGCGATCTTACCGTTATCGAATGGCTGGTTGCCGACATTGGGAATTCTGAAGCCACAACTGTAACATCTCCAAGTTTTCTCATAACGGAAATTAAATATCTCAAACCCTTGGCGTTTATGCCATCATCATTGGTGATTAAAATTGTAGGCTTGCTCATAAAGTCATTATTTATTTGAGTGACAAAAATAGAATAAATTTATGGAACCTTTAAGTTTTAGCTTATGAGCTTTGTTTGGATCAGAATTTTAGTAGTTCTTCATAAAGCTTCTGAACAGGCAGGCCCATCACATTGTGGAACGATCCTGATATTTCACTTATCCCGATAAAACCGATCCATTCCTGAATGCCATAAGCACCGGCCTTATCGTAGGGTTTGTAATTTTCTATATAATAATTAATTTCCGCTGAAGTTAAGGTCTTGAATCGAACTTTTGTGGAAGCGGAAAATATTTTCTCTTTTTTATTTGATTTCAAACAAACACCGGTAATCACTTCGTGCCATCTGCCCGATAGCAATTGGAGCATCTCTTTTGCATGTGCAAAATCTTCAGGTTTAGCAAGCATTTTGTCATCCACACAAACAATGGTATCCGCTGTAACCAGAAGTTGATCATCCGGGATCTCATTCGGTTTAAATGCAGCAGCTTTAAGTCCTGCCAGATATTCAGCAATTTCTTTTCCCTTCAGATTTGGCGGGTAAACTTCGTCAATTTCTCTAAGCTCAACACTGAAATCAAGACCCAGTTCTTTCAACAGCGATTGACGTCGGGGTGAGCCGGATGCAAGAATGATTTTATATTTGAGTGAATTTAGTTCAGGCATTTTGAAATTTTTAAAAGCTGAAATTACCAGTGAAAAGCATCATCGGTCATCCATTTTCCCTGAACTTTCATTACCTGTTCGATGACATCCCGTACACAACCTTCACCGCCATTTAAATGTGAAATATAGTTCGAAATTGATTTAATTTCTTCCGATGCATCGGCAGGGCAGGTAGCTACTCCTACTTCCTGCATAATTTTATAATCGGGAATGTCATCGCCCATATAAAGCACATTTTGGGGCTCCAGTTTATGATCCTTTAGGTATTTATGATAAACTTCAATCTTATTATCCACACTTAAAAAAACATCAGTCACATTTAATGCATCAAAGCGATTGGTAATCGATTGAGATTTTCCACCTGAAATAATCACAATATTATAACCCATTTTTACGGCAAGCTGAAGTGCATAGCCATCTTTAACATTTGCGGTGCGTAAGGGTTCTCCGGTATTCATTAATATAACGGTTCCATTGGTAAAAACACCGTCGTAATCGAAAATAAAAGTATTGATGTGGATAAGCGCTTCTTTGTAATTTATCATTGCTTTGAGTATTTATTCATGATGTGTTTGGAAATTAACTCGTACATTTCCTTGAATTCGGGTCGTGAATTTAAGAAATCCAAATGGGTCGAAATGATTTTTTTATCTCCTCGTCGGGCCGGGCCTGTTTGTGTTTCATCCGGATTTTGAGACATTGCCTTTTCTACAGTTTCAATAATAAGCGGTTTTAGCAGGTTGAAAGAAAGTTGATTCGATTCCAAAATATCTTTCGATACGGAATAAAAATAATTGGTAAAGTTAGAAGCAAAAACAGCAGCAATATGCAAAGTTTTTCTTTGGTCCGAACTGATGAGGTGTATATTATTAGAAATTTTTTCTGCCAGCCTCACCAATTTTGATTCATTAGTTTTTGTATTGGCTTCAATACAAATCGGAATATCTTCAAATTCGATTTCTTTGTTTTTTGAAAAAGTTTGCAGGGGATAAAAAATGCCATAATTATTTTGGAAGTTTTGAAATACATCCATTGAAATAGTGCCGGAAGTGTGAACTAATAGCTTGTCTTTGAATGGAAAAGCTCCGATGACTTCTGTTAAAGCATCATCGCTTAAACATAACAAATAAAGGTCGGCCGAAGGAATAACGGCTTTTAGGTCGTTGGTCCACTTCGTACCCAAATGAATTGCAAGCGTTTCAGCATGCCGGATGTTGCGCCCATAAATTTGTATGATCTCCAATCCGGCCAATTGCAATGCAATGGATAATCGGGTAGCCAAATTACCTGAACCAAGTACGACAATTTGATGTATTTCGGCCAAATCCATTTTGTTAATTTAGTAGCGAAAATACGAAAATATAACCAATATGATATTCATAAATCTATTCAGTTTTATGAATCAAAATTAAAGTATCTAAACAACTTTAATATTTTTTGTTTCTTAATAGTGCAGTCTGTTGTATATGTTTAAATTACTAACTTTGTGTACACTTAGTTAACCAGATTCGAATTAATACTATGGACATGAATAAAGAATTTTTATCAGACAGGGTGAATAATTTATCAGAGTCGGAAACCTTGAAAATGACTCAGAAGAGTCGTGAACTTAAAGCCAAAGGAAATGATGTAATTGCCTTGACTCTTGGAGAACCTGATTTTAACACACCGCAAAATGTGAAAAATGCAGCTATCAAGGCTGTTGAGAATAACATGACCCGTTACACTCCGGTACCCGGTTATCAGGAATTGCGTGAAGCGGTTGTTAAAAAGTTTAAAAGAGATAATAATCTGAATTATACAGCCGAGCAAATTGTTGTTTCAAATGGAGCAAAACAATCCATAACAAATACTATACTTTGCCTGGTAAACCCGGGTGATGAGGTCATAGTGCCATCGCCATACTGGGTTTCCTATCCCGAAATCGTTAAGCTTGCAGAAGGTAAGGTGATTGATATTAAAACCAATGTTGATACGGATTTTAAAATCACTGCCAAGCAATTGGAAGATGTTATTACCGAAAAAAGCAAGGTTTTGTTATTTTCTTCGCCTTGTAATCCCACGGGTTCTGTTTATTCAAAAGAAGAATTGCATGCCATTGCAAAGGTGGTGGCAAAACATAAGCAGTTATTCGTCATCGCCGATGAAATATATGAATTTATCAACTTTAAAGGAAAACACGAAAGCCTTGCCCAATTTGACGAAATATTTGATCAGGTTATTACCATTAACGGGGTATCGAAAGGTTTTGCAATGACCGGCTGGAGAATTGGTTATATGGCAGCTCCTTTATTTATTGCAAAAGCATGTATTAAGTTACAGGGACAATATACTTCAGGTGCTTCTTCGATTGCGCAAGCCGCTGCTCTTGAAGCTACTTTAGAGGACCCAAGTACATCAGAATCGATACAAACGATGGTAAAAGCTTTCAAAGAAAGAAGGGATTTAGTCATTGATTTATTAAAAGAAATCCCCGGTGTTAAAACCAATATCCCGGATGGTGCCTTTTATGTTTTTCCGGAAGTGGATTCATATTTTGGAAAATCGGATGGAAACTATCATATTAAAAACTCTGATGACCTATGTATGTACATCTTAGAAACAGAATATGTAGGTTTGGTTTCCGGAGGTGCTTTTGGTAACGATAAGTGTATTCGGATTTCCTATGCCACTTCATCCGATATTTTGACTGAAGCAATCACAAGAATAAAGCGGGCACTCAGCAAATTGAAATAATCACGAATTTTTTAAATCCCGGTTCAGCCGGGATTTTTTATTTTTTATCCCACCTATTTAACTATTTTTGTTTAACTATTTATTAATGGCCTCATGTTTTCAAAAGAAAATTTAAATCAACTATTTGATGCTTTTAGCAAGCTAAAGGTTATTGTTGTTGGCGATATTATGCTTGATGCTTATGTTTGGGGTAAAGTTGACCGTATTTCGCCCGAAGCACCCGTACCAATCGTTGCCATACAAAAACGGATGAACCGTATGGGAGGTGCTGCCAATGTTGCTTTGAATCTCAGATCGCTGGGTGCCGAGCCAATCATTTGTTCAGTTATTGGCGATGACCAGACAGGGGAAGATTTGCTAACAGTAATTAACAACGAGTCGCTCAATTCAAAAGGAATTATTAAGAGTAAAGATCGGATCACCACAACTAAATTCAGGATTTTCGGCAATAAGACCCAAATGTTGCGCCTGGATGAAGAAGTGACCTATGATTTGAATGGACATGAAGAAAAGAAACTGGTTGATCTTATTCACAATTTATTGGATACTCAAAGAATCGATGCCATCATCTTTCAGGATTACAATAAGGGAAATTTGAGTAAGAGCGTAATCACAAAAATTATTGAACTTGCAAATAGGTTTAAGATTGTTACCGCTGCTGACCCAAAAAATAAAAATTTCTTCGAGTTTAAAAATGTAAGCCTATTCAAACCAAATTTAAAAGAATTACAAGAAGGTTTAGGCTTTACACTCGACGAAATTTCCAAAGAAAACCTTCTGAATCTTACAAATAAATTGAATGAAACCCTGAAGGCAAAAATGGTGATGACCACTTTATCGGAGCATGGCGCATTTATTTGTGAAAAAGGGCAAGATCCAATTCTTGTTCCTGCGCACAAAAGACCCATTACCGATGTTTCAGGAGCAGGGGATACGGTAATCGGTGTTGCCACCCTTTGTCTGGCATTACAACTATCGGCACTTCAAATAGTTTCCTTATCGAATTTGGCAGGAGGTATTGTATGTGAAGAAGTTGGTGTAGTTCCAATCAATAAAGCAAAATTTTTAGAGGAAGCAATTAATAAACTAACGATATAAATAGATCATGGCTGTTGATAATAAAAAAGGCAAGAAGGAATCGGTAAGGAAGATGTTTAATGAGATCTCTTATCGATACGACTTTTTGAATCATTTTTTATCAATGGGAATTGATATTTTGTGGAGGAAGAAGTTGGTAAGCCTGCTGAAAAAACAGCATCCAAAATATGTGCTTGATATAGCAACAGGGACAGGTGACCTTGCCATAACGGCATCTCGGATCGAGGCAATTAAAATTGTTGGGGTTGACATTGCAGAAAAAATGTTGGCCGTAGGACAAAAAAAAATTGAACATAAAAAGCTGACTCATAAAATCGTACTAAGCATTGGTGACAGTGAGAATTTGCCTTTTGAAACCGGAACATTTGACGCCGCAATGGTTGCTTTTGGCGTTCGTAATTTTGAAAATTTGGATAAAGGATTGGCTGAAATGTACCGTGTATTGAGGGAAAAATCAAAAGTTTATATTCTCGAATTTTCGATGCCTGAAAAATTTCCGGTCCGGCAATTATATCATTTCTATTTTAAAAATATATTGCCTTTGATAGGTCGGATTGTTTCTAAAGATCGCGGTGCTTATACTTATCTTCACGATTCTGTTCAGGAATTTCCTTCGGGAGAAGCATTTTTGAGCAGATTAAATAAAGTAGGATTTAAAAATTCAACACAGTTAAAATTGTCATTCGGGATAGCCAGTATTTATGTAGGGGAGAAATCGTAATTTTTTGCCTGAGAAATAAAAAATAATATCGATCGTTATTCAATAAATTAAAAATACTTGCCTTGAAATTTTATAAGAAAATTATTTTTGGTCTCCTGATTAGCCTGATAGCAGCTTCTGTGAATGTTAAAGCCCAAGGCAATCGCATTGAAAATCTGGTAAAGCGCGATTATGATCCTTATCATTTCGGATTCATACTTTCGTTCAATCAAATGAATTTCTCGCTTAAACCAAATGAAGATGTTTTGGGTAAAATGATGGCTACAAATAGTGTTGCAGAATTTCCCGGGATCGATTCAGTAAGATTTTTGGGTGTGAATAATGAACCTGTTATTGGTTTTACTGTTGGAATTGTGTCGAACCTGAAATTAACCCCATTGCTCGATTTGCGTTTTATCCCCTCCTTATCTTTTGGTGAGCGTAAGCTTAATTATGCATTTACGAGTTTTAAGGATGATGAAGATCCTCTAAATGTGGATATCCATAAGAGTATTCAATCAACCCACATCGATCTTCCGCTCTATATCAAGTTTAAATCAAAAAGGGCACATAACTTTAGGGCTTATGTGTTGAGTGGAATTAAGTACACTTACGATCTTTCAGCAAACTCAAAAAAGAATAAGGAAAGAAATGACGAGTTGCTCCAGTTGGGAAATCAGGATTGGCTTTTTGAGGCTGGTGCTGGTTTCGATTATTATATGCCTTATTTCAAATTCGGAGTTGAACTCAAAATGTCGTATGGGTTTAATAATTTGCTAAAGTCCCAAAACAATATTTATGTGGATGGAATCGAAAGCTTAAAATCAAAATTATTTCAAATTTCTTTTACCTTTGAGTAAATAAAATTTACTATCATGACTGAGCAACAAAATGAGAAATTATTTGAAGATTTAATTGCAAAAGCCAACCTCAAACAAGACGTTTATCAAAATACCTTAAAGGTCTTTAATATGTTTAAAGAGGGGGTCAAAAATACCCTTGATAGCCTTCGTGAAAGATCCGTGAGTGGAAAACATGAAATCCCTTTTGAATTTAAAAAAAGAGGGGATTTCGATATTGAAATGAAATTCGCTGGTGATATTTTGATTTTTATGATGCATACCAATATTTTCGAAATTCCGAGAGATCATTTTATCATGCGTTCGTCTTACGTAAAAGAAGATACTTCACGGTCATATTGCGGGATTATAAATATTTACAATTTCCTTGCCGACTCATTTAAGTACAATCGTGTTAATGATAGTGGTTACCTTATAGGTAGGGTCTTTGTTAATAAGGATATGCATTATTTTATTGAAGGAAAGCGCGAAATCGGAATGATCTATAATAATTTCGTTACTTCCCAAATGAATCAGGAATTAGCTTGTACGATAGTTGAATCGGCAATCAGATATACCATGAATTTTGATTTATTGACACCTCCTTACGAAAACGTGAAAGAAGTTAACGTATTTGATTTCCTGAGTAAAAGGGATGCAATGTCGCTGAAAACAGGGAAGCGACTGGGGTTTCAGTTTCAAGCCGATAAGGAAGAAGTAAATAATATGAAAAAAACCAAAGAATTATAAAAAAACACTTTGGCGGAATCAAAAAAGTATTATTTTTGCACCCACAAAACAAAAGGTCCGTTCGTCTAGGGGTTAGGACGCCAGGTTTTCATCCTGGTAACAGGGGTTCGATTCCCCTACGGACTACATCAGGCTTCTCATCCGGGAAGCTTTTTTGGTTTAAGCAATACACCTTTCTCATTTATACAATTTACAGATTATTCTCCCGCTGGACATGTTGTCCGTGCCTTTTCTTTTAAAGCAGCAAAAGCCCGGACTTGCCTGCGGCAGGCAAGCCTCCACATCCGAGAGTAGAACAAAAAGCAAACCCAGCTTACAAGGCTGGGCTTTGTTTTATAGAGTATATGCTTGTTTGGTTTTACAACTAACTAATTCCCGCCTAATATCCTAAGCAGATCGTTATTTAAATAGTATACCTCAAGGCCTTCCTTCTTTGGCGATAATATACCAGCTTCCGTTAGTTCAGCCATATACTTGGTAATGGTTGTCCTTGATGTTTTATTAAGGATTTCACCAATGGTTTTGGCCTTAATATAGGGTTGGCTATAAATGGATTCGTTAAGCTCTCTAGTATACCATTTGAATTTTGACTTTGCATAAGTATAGGTTTCATTCATCTGCTCAGAGATATCTGTTATTAAATTCCGGGTATGGATAGCGGTTGTTTCAACGGCATCAAGCATATAGATTATCCAGTTTTTCCAGTGCTGCCTTTGTGTAACCCCAGCCAGATGATGATAGTAATCATCTTTATTCCTAATAATATATTTGGATAAATAAAGTACCGGCTGTGTTAGTAAGCCTGCATGAACCAAGTATAGCAGATTCAAAATCCTGCCCGTTCTTCCATTGCCATCCTGAAATGGGTGTATGGCTTCAAATTGATAATGTGCGATACACATTTTTAGCAAGGGATCTGTTTTAGAAAACGCTTGATTATTGAGATAATCAATCAGATTATTCAAAAATGCTTCAATAACAGCTTCCCCTCTGGGTGGCGTGTATACAACTTCTCCCGGACGTAATTCACTATTTCCTCTTCTGATTACAACCCTTGCCTGTGGAGGTCTGATACCGGTAATGTTCCCGTTAATCTGCTGAGCTATTTCAATGATTGAATCTGTTTTAATATAGTCTCTCTCAATGATAGCTTTATAACCTGACCACATTGCCTCTCTGTACCTAAGAACCTCTCTTGTTGACGGGTCTGCATATTCTTCTTTTTTAGAATCGGAGATAGCTTTATACAATTCATCGTCTGTAGTATAAATATTCTCTATTTCTGATGAAGATCTAGCTTCCTGAATAGCAATGGTATTAACCAGCATTAAAGGATTTGGAAGCTTTGTTATCTCACTATTTATTGCAGACAATGCCCGGGAAGCTGAAAGTAGTTTTTTAAGAATATCAGGATCATTTTCTAAATCTATTTCAGGTGGCAGCAATGGTAAATTATTGAAAGGCTTATTTCGATCAAAAGTATAAACGTTCATTTTATATATAATTATTGGACATAGTGCAAAAGTATGTCCATTTTTCAGAGAATCCAAATACTATGTTCATAAATACACTCTAAAATGAACATAGTATTGGAGTTTGTTCATAAATATTAAACTATTCATAAAATTTGTTGATATAATTATATGTAATGCATTCATCTTAAAACTTGATATTATGATAAAACAGATGTCAATTGTGAATAATCAAAAACAAACAACGCTCAGAAATTTAGCTATTAAGTCCAATGAGTTTGAAAATTATATTAGCGATTTTGAAAAATGGCTAAGGGTTTTTGGTTTTGCGAATTCTACGACCTACTGCTGTAGGCAGACAGGGCAGGCCAGATTGTGATTCAATACGATCACCATTAAGCCCCCTCGTCAGCAGTCAGGAATTCTGTTAAGCGACGACATTTTAATCGGTTTGGTATAAAGACTAAATGTCAGACAGGTCCAATGTTTTGCCGGCCATTAACACGTAAGTTCAACTAAACGTTACCAAATGAACAACCTGAAAAACCTGCAAAGTAAGCTTGAAATATATCATCCTTTGCAACAAACTTAGGGATTACAATCTGTGAGACCCAATTTAGAAATCATTCATTTTGGAAACTTTAAATAGGGAATAACAATGGAAAATAAAAATCAACAAGTAAGCTTATCTGAGAATCTGGTTGCAACTAAAATATATTTAATAAGGGGCAAGCGTGTAATGCTTGACAAAGACTTAGCAGAATTATACGAAGTTGAAACACGGGCGCTAAACCAAGCTGTAAGCAGAAACCTTGAACGCTTTCCGGAAGTTTTTATGTTCCGACTGACCCAAACAGAGTTCGAAATCTTGATATCACAAATTGTGACATCAAGTTGGGGAGGCACAAGAAAACTTCCGTATGCCTGCCTGGTTTTAAAGTCCTGCAGGGTAGTATCGATAATATCAAGGACCCAGTTGAGCTAAGGTTGTGAGAATAAAACAAATAAGAGTTCGGCGGAGGTTAAACATCGATGCCAACGGCATCAAATTAAAAAACAGGTGATAAACGGACTACATCAGGCTTCTCATCCGGGAAGCTTTTTTGTTTTATGCAAAACACCTTTCTCATTTTTTAATCTATTTACAGATTCTTCTTTACAAAATTAGAAAAACGAATTATTTTTGAACAACCATAATTAACTGATGTTATATGATTGCAAAAAGAAATTTTTTCTCGCTCATCATACTTGTATTGATTGTGATGGGCTGTGGTAAAAGTAGTGCGGATGATGATGTAATGGTTGACGAAAACAAGGATCCGGTTCCAATCATTCATTATAATTTTGAAACCCCGACAGGGATAAAGGTTTTCGATGCAACAACGAACCAAAACCATGGTAATTTAATTGGGGGGCAATGGTGGATTGAAGATAATAAACCAACTATCGCTTTTGATGGGAATGATTATATTGACATCCCCATAACTTCTGCATCAAAATTTAACACCCTTGAACACGGGAGTATTTCGATTCAATTTAAATTCAGGAATTTTAACGGAAAAATTCAGCCCATTGTTTATTTTGGGGAGTCATCAATTGGGGTACCACACAATAGCCTGATTATTGAAGTCGGGCATGGTAATAATTTGAATAACCGAAAACTATATTTTACCATCGTAAATGCAAGTTTTTGTTTTGACAGTAATGAAGATCTTGACGAAAACACTTGGTATCATTTCGTTGCAGTGGTAGGACCCGAAGGTAATACAGGATACCTAAATGGGGTTGAGTTAACACATAGACACTATAATTTAGGATCAAACGCAAGCTATACTGATTTCTTTTTGTCGGTACCAACCAAAGAAATATTTACTTTGGGCTATGGTCGATATGGCCTAAGTAACGATTTTTATTTCTTTGATGGATTCATTAGCGATTTTCGGGTTTATAAAGAAGTGCTCAGCAGGGAAGAGGTTCAGAAGATATATACAAAGCTATAGTAAAGCCAAATCAGGTCTTATGATATGCATAACTTACAAGTTAATTGATTTGACATCCACTTCCGGAAGAAATTCATTTTTAATTTTAAGAGCGCAATCAATTAAAGTACTTCCAATATTTTTAAATCTAATCAGAAAAAGCACAATTAGTAAAACACTTTATTTAAATGGTGTTTAAAGCCTCTGATTGACTGAATAATAAGTGAGTTAAAAAGAACCTAATAAATTCATAATGCGGGCTGTTATAGCTCACTTATTATGCTGAAAAAAATCCATAAATACATCAATAAGTTGACAAACTGAATGTTATTATACGTGGCATGTCTTTTGCCTTTCAGGTTTATCGTTGTGCATTTTACTGATGCGGATAGTTCAAGCTTTAAGAAAAGAATTACAATTGATTGTTCATAGAAAATATAAGTCATTATAAAACAATAGCCTGGAATTATGAGTTTTGAATTGATCATATTAATCACCATGCTGGCCACTTTTGCATTAAGTGTCTTTATCTTGAAAATGCCGGCAGGGGTATCTTTAATTTTAGCAGCAATTATTGGTGCTTTGCTCGATGGTCATGGACTTCCTGTCAGGCATCTTGTTGAAGGCGGATTTGGGTTTTTCGAAGCAATATTAATTATTGCAACAGCCATGATATTTATGAAAGTAATGGAGGCCAGTGGAGTTCTGGCTCAAATTAGTCTCGGGATCATAAAAACATTTCATAAGTCACCCACCATACTACTGATCGTAATTGTTTTATTTGTCATGTTTCCTGGAATGCTTACCGGTTTATCTTCAACTTGTGTATTGACCACAGGAATGTTGGTTGCACCCATATTATTGGCGATAGGAATTCCAAGAATTGTGGCCGGTTCTTTAATTGCAATGGCAGCAGTTTATGGAGAAGTGGCTCCTCCAATCAGCATTCCGGTTATGATTATCGGTGGTGGGGTTGACATGCCCTATATAGGGTTTACCATTCCATTGCTATTAGTTACGATACCACCGGCTTTGTTTACAGCAATCTATTATCGAATCAGATATGTGAAACCATTCAATATTGAAGAGGTTCTTAAAAAGCTTGAAAATTTAAAACCGTCAGATCAGGGATTTAAAATCTATATTCCGCTTATATTCGTAATAGTATACATGGTCGGAGAAATTACTTTTTCAGATTTTATACCGCATTTAGGAGTACCTCTCATTTTTGCAATTGGTTCGATTATAGGAATTATGATATCTCCTAAAATTAAAATTATTATGGTGTCCAGAAATGCCTTGCGCATGGCGTTACCTGTAATAATTATTCTGGTGGGTGTTGGAATGTTCCTTCAAATACTTACCCTTACCGGAGTAAGAGGATATATGGCTGTGTCAGCACTTCAAATGCCTGATGCTTTCAAATATCTGACTGCTGCTATCATGCCTTTTATGGGGTCTGCTTATGCTTCAGCTAGTGTCATAGGGGTTCCGTTGGTTTATGTATTTATTGGCAAAAGTGCCATTATGGTTACAGCTTCACTGGTAATGATGGCTGCCTTGGGAGATTTGATGCCACCACCAAGTTTATTGTGCGCTTATGCCGCTCAAACAGTCGAAGTTAAAAATCATTTTAAGATATTAAAGCAAAGTATAGTGCCAATAATTTTTTCAATGTTAATAGGTCTACTGGTGTTGATTTTTGCTAAGGATTTAGCTGGCATTTTTTTATAAATATGAATTAAGATGTTATTATATATAATTTATACGATTATTTTAATTTATCTCACGGGGATCCTTTCGATCGAATTCTACCATGAGAAAAATTGGAAAAATTTAATAGCTATTTCAATGGTATTATTAGTGTTTATTCTCCGAATACTGCAAATTAAATAAGGATGTTATTGCGTAAATATATATTGAAAATAATAATCATTTTGGTGATGGCAGTGGTAGGCACGATTGCTGCTTTTGAATTCAATTCAATGCATCGGATGGAGCCGCTTTTCCCAAGTAAAGACTTAACAAAAATTGCTAAACTTAGCGATTATCATAAAGGACTTAAAGGTTCGGAAGGAGACTCGGATGTGTATTTTTACGATAGTGGAAAGGAAGGTGCCACCGTATTATTAGCCGGAGGAACGCATCCGAATGAATCGGCGGGATATATGGCTGCAGTTGTTATGCTGGAAAATTTAAAAATCGAAAGTGGCAGGATCATCATCATTCCTATGTTGAACCAGAGTGCATTTACTTGTACCGATCCAATGGAAGCCTTGCCTGACTTTTTCGAAATAAAAACAGAAAAAGGAGTCCGTAAATTTCGTTCAGGCTCTCGTGCATCAAATCCACTTCATCAATGGCCTGATCCATTGGTATATTCCCAATATCCTTCGGGACAAAAATATTCAGGTGCAGATTCACGAAATTTGAATCGTTGCTACCCGGGTAAAGAAAACGGAACACACACTGAACAAGTTGCATTTTCGATCATTCAGTTATTAACACAAGAAAAGATTGACCTTGCTTTTGATTTACATGAAGCGGCTCCTGAAATTCCGATAGTAAAAGCAATTGTTTATCATGCCAAGTCAGAAGGATTGGCAATGAACGCTATTCTCGACTTGGAAATGGATGGATTGTCATATACACCGGAGCTTTCGCCTCCTAATTTTCATGGATTAAGTCATCGCGAGTGGGGTGATAATACGGATGTATTGCCCATCTTGATGGAAACAGCAAATCCCATTCAAGGCAGATTGAGAGGCAAAACAAATGCAGATTTAATTTTGACTGGGTACTGCCCAAATTATAAAATTGCGAAGGAAACAGGTGCTTTAAAAATTGCTTATGATGATGAAGGTGAAAGTCTGGAAAGCAGAGTTGGCAGGCACATCAATGGATTTGTTGCAATCCTGAATGCATATAACAGCGAATATCCTGAAAGAGCAATTAAAATATCAGGGTTACCTACGTATAATGATTTAAAAGAAAATAAAATTGGTAAATATTTAAACTAAGAATTATGAAGAAAACATTGAGTATTGCAGCAATATTGTTATTCGCACTTGCCGCATTTTCACAAAACAAATTTGAACAGCCTGTTCTGATTACCTCAGCCGGACAAAGTGCAGATGTGAAACTGGTACAACTATTGGCTAAAAGACAAGCTATAGAAGGCGAAACAAAAGTAATGGCAAAGGAAACTGATATGGCCGGGGTTAAAACACTCATCATTGTTCCTGGATTTAGCTCAAAAGGATTAGGTTCAGCAGGGATTAGCCAGGAAGATGAAATGAACAGAGTAAAAGAATTGGTGAAAACTGCGCAGAGAAAAAATATACCTATAGTATTGATGCATATCGGAGGAAAATCACGAAGAGGAGGACAATCGGATGGGTTTTGTGAAATTATTGCTGAAAACTGTAAATCCATGATTGTTGTTAAACAAGGAAATGAGGATGGTTTCTTCACGGATATCGCAAAGAAGAACAACATTCAAATAATGGAAGTTGAAAAAATCAGCGATGCAGCCGTTCCACTGAAAGAATTATTTAAATAGGGAAGATAAAAGTTTAAAAGACACACTTAATTTAAAATTTTATGAACACATTAAAACTTAGAATTTTATTAATATCGCTGGTTTTCCCGTTTATACTAATTGCACAAACTGGCAATTTAGTTCAGGGGAAAAATGGGATGGCTGCTACGGCCCATCCGTTGGCCTCCCAGGCAGCTATTGAAATGCTACAAAAAGGTGGGAATGCGGTTGATGCTGCAATTGCTGCCACATTTGTTATAGGTGTTGTAGAACCTGATGGGTCCGGTATTGGTGGTGGTGGCGGAATGCTTATTTATTTGAAAGATAAGAATCAGTCATTTTATATCAATTTTTATCCTCGGGCACCAAAAAATATTCCTGCTAATTTCAATTCATCCAACGATAGGCTTACAGGAAAATCAATTTGCATACCCGGAACTGTTGCAGGGCTTACATTGGCTCATAAAGAATTTGGTTCATTGCCTTTATCAACATTACTGGCCCCTGCAATCCGGTATGCAAATGATGGATTTGCCATTGATGCCACACTGGGTTCTCTCATCCTGGATAATACAGAAGCACTCGCCTTGAACAAAGCAACCGCTTCCGTATACTTAGATGAAGGATTTCCAAGAATGGAAGGTCAGATTTTAATCCAAAAGGACCTTGCAAAAACACTAACAAAAATTAGTAAAAAAGGATATAAAGGCTTTTATAAAGGATCTATTGCCAAGGATATGGTTGAAGGAATTAATAAAGGAGGAGGCAATTTTACTTTAGAAGATTTTAAAAATTATCAGGCTGAACTAGCTGAACCTGTTAAAGGAATTTATAGGGGCTATGAAATTATAAGTGCCGCCAATCCTCAATCCGGAGTTTCAATCATTGAAGGATTAAATATTCTGGAAAATGCAGACCTAAGTCGTATGGGGCATTATACAAAAAATGCCAAAACGCTTCACCTTTTGGCTGAAACATTTAGGAAAATATATACCGACCGATATTATTTTATTGCTGATCCTGCTTTTGTTGATGTTCCGATGAAAGGCCTCTTATCTAAAGAATTTGCATTGGAACGTTTTAACGCAATTAATCCTTTAATTCCCGTACCTGCAAAATACCGTGATACCGAAATCGGAAATCCAATTAAATACCAAAATATCGAAGATACCGATAAGAATTTGATTGATGTGGAGCTTAATGGAGAAACCACTCATTTATGCGTTATTGATAAGGATGGGAATGCTGTTTCATTAACCCAGACTTTAGGCACCTTCTTCGGAGCAGGGCAAATCGTAAATGGGGTGCTGTTTAATTGTGCGATAACTAACTTCTCAGGTGCTAACAATCCAAATTCATTGCAAAGCCAAAAACAACCCAGAAGTTCTATTGCCCCAAGCATAGTTTTAAAAGACAACAAACCATTTTTGGTTATTGGAACGCCAGGTGCAAATCGAATTATTTCAACGGTTCTGGAAGTAATGGTAAATATACTCGATTTTAATATGAACGCTGAAGAAGCAAATACTGCCCCTCGATTTTATACTCAAAAATTTGAAGATTACTTACATGTGGAATCAGGGGTAGGGCAAGATATAATTGATCAATTAACAAAAATGGGACACTCGTTAAGAGTTTATGATGGCGTTGATTTATTTTTTGGTGGAGTTCAGCTTATCACAATTGACCCCCAAACAGGGATATATACCGGATCAGCTGATGTAAGAAGAGGAGGCTTGGCTATTGGATATTAAAACCTAACTCATCAAATGATTATAACTGTTGCAATAATAGTTTTAATTCTTTTATTGATGATTGGCGAATCGCTGGTCATCAATAATTGTGTTAAAAAGATAGCAGTTAGAATTCATATAAATGGAACTCGCGGTAAATCAACAATTACAAAATACATATTTTCAGGGTTAAAAGAGGATGGTTTAAAAGTGCTAGGAAAAGTAACAGGAGAAATACCAACACTTTTATTCCCAGATGGCTCTCATAAAGAAATAAAACGAAGAGGGACGGCAAGAGTTCAGGAGCAATTCAATATCATCCGCAAAGCAAAAAAGGAAAAAGTTGATGTATTGATCCTGGAGTGTATGTCAATTGATCCAATCCTTCAAAACCTTGAAAGTTTCTTCTTTAGGCCTGACATTTATATTATTAGTAATATCAGAGATGATCATCGCGAGAAAATGGGAAATTCGCTAGATGATCAGATTAAATCAATTTGTGACGCAATTCCTTCAGATAGTAAAATTATAGCCGGCGAAAGTGCATATATTGATATAATAAAAAGGGTCGCCATAGTTCGCAATTCTCAATTTATACAAGCCATCAACTTAACCGATGAAGAGAAAAAAAACATTCCTCAATTAGCTCTCGAAATTAATGTACAATTAGCCCTTACCGCTTGTATTGAATCTGGAATTCCCAGGCAAATAGCATTTAAAGGTATTTTAAAACAAATTGAAAAAACCAAATCTCCGCTATGCCCAATTACAAATGGTCAGCAAAAGCGATATTTTCTGAATGCTTTTTCAGTAAATGATATCCCATCCTTTAAGGATTATCTAAAGCACTGGACTTCAGAATTAAGCATCACAAATAAAATTTCCGTTGTTTTTAATACAAGATCTGATCGCCCTTTACGTACGGGTTTATTTGTTGAATGGATAAAATCCAATCATGAGAATATTGACACTGTGATTCTCACCGGTGATCATAAAATGATGGCAAATCGTTTACTTTCCAAATCAGAAACAAAATTCAAAATCAAAAATATTCCAAACAATTACCAAAGCTCCATTAAAGATTTAATTCTTGAAAGTATTGTAAATTCAAGTTTAATAGTTGGAGTTGGAAACATTAAAGGACTTGGTTATCAAATTATAAATGAATTTGCTGAAGCATCATGATCACTGAGATATTTTTAATCGGGTTAGTAGTTGGTTTCCTCTTTTATGAATTGGTAGGAATATCTCCGGGTGGAGTTGTTGCGCCTGCCTACCTGGCACTTTACATTTATCAGCCCGAAAAAATCGCAATGACCATTTTGTTGTCATTAATTATTTTAATTGTTATTAGAACCCTTTCCAAACATCTCATTATTTATGGCAGGAGAAAATTACTGCTTGCCTTGCTTTTAAGTTTTGCACTCAAATTATTAATCGATAGCTACATTCAGCCAATAAGTGCAATTAAGTTCGATCTGCAATCAATCGGCTATATCATTCCAGGGTTAATTGCCAGCGAAATGACCCGTCAAAGAATAGTGCCAACCTTGCTTTCGCTTGGCATTGTTTGTTTGTTAACCTATCAAATATCCCAATTTTTATGAGAAACCTTTCTCTAAATATTAGGTTATTGATTGTTTTCAGCACTTTGCTGATAGGATTCATGATTTCAAATTTTTTGTTTACCACAAACAAGAACAGTGTGTATGAAAAAGAAATGCATCAGGCAGTCGATCTTACCAAAAAATGGTTCGGTATCATAAAGAATCAAAAGGAGAACAGAGGGATTCATTCGGACGCAGTTTCAAACATTCCTTACAGCTTTTTATTGGGTAACGATTTCACAACGATCACAACCACATTAGGTTCGTTGAATGCCAAAGAGATTTCAACGAACCCTGACTTTTCTGCTTTAATTGTACGATTGATAAAGAAAGCGGGTATTAAAGAAAGCGCTAAAGTAGGTGTCATTTTATCCGGATCTTTTCCTTCACTATCTATTGCTGCGTTGGCAGCTTTGCAGACTTTAAACCTTGGGGCGGTCATTACAAGTTCTCTGGGTGCTTCATCGTATGGTGCCAATCAGGAGACAGCCACATGGATTGATATGGAAAACTGGTTAATTGATGATGGTGGCTTGAAATATCATTCTGAAATTGTTTCAAAAGGAGCCGAAAATGATATCGGGTCAGGGCTGAGTGAAGAAGGGAATGTGTTTTTGGAAGATGCAGCGAAAAGAAATGACCGAACACTATACTCGCCTCAAAATCTAACTCAGGCCATAACGGATCGGGTTGATCTGTTTGTATCAAATAATATTTCATTACTCATAAATATTGGGGGTAATCAGGCTGCATTAGGAAGTTGTACCCATGCTGTTTCCATTCCGAATGGGTTTAACAAAAATATCACGTTATGCGATGATAAGGATAGGGGTGTAATTCAGGAAATCAATGCGATGGGCATTCCGGTCATTAATCTTTTAAATATTAAAGAATTGGCTAATAGATACGAAATGGATATTTCTCCCGGGATTCAATATTCAGCCTCAAACAAGCTTTTCAATGAAAAACGTACCAATAAAACCATACTTTCAATCACCTTACTGGTTAGCCTATTTTGTTTAATTGTATCAGTACCACGGAAAATGAAAACTTAACCGATAAACCAACTTTAAATTAATGAATATAACCTTTACCTTAAAACAAATTAAAACTGGAAGCTTATGAAAAATTTAATCTTATTTCTGGCATTCTTTTCGCTCTTCGGAATGCAGGCTTACGCTCAAACAATCGTTACCGGTACAGTTAGCGACAAGGAAGGAACAATTCCTGGTGTTAACGTATCTGTAAAAGGAACAGCGCAAGGAACGACAACCAACCAGGATGGTTCATACACTGTGAATGTCCCGGTTGGATCTACTGTCCTGGTTTTCTCTTTTATTGGGATGAAAACACAGGAAATTACAATTACAGGTGGAGTTCTAAATGTAGTTATGGAACCGAGTGACATCAATCTTGATGAGGTTGTTGTCACGGCACTTGGTATTTCACGTGAAAAAAAGGCACTAGGATATACAGTCCAGGAAGTGAGTGGGTCGGAGTTAGATAAAAGGGGCAATAGTGATATTGTATCCTCACTCGCGGCAAAGGCTGCAGGGCTCCAGGTTACCAGTTCATCCAGTAATGCAGGAGCTGCATCTTATATGACTATTCGGGGTGCTGCTTCACTTACCGGAAACAACCAACCCTTATTTGTCATCGATGGGATGCCAATAAGCACAGAACCTTCTTATCGGGGTGGTACGGGTCAGTCGGGTTATTATACATCATCGAGAAGTATTGACCTTAACCCCGACGATATTGCATCTTTAAGCGTACTAAAAGGGGGTGCTGCAACAGCGCTTTATGGACTGCTGGCTTCCAATGGGGTTATTGTAATAACAACCAAAAAGGGAGCCCTTGACCAAAAAATGAAAGTTAAACTTCACTCTTCAGTGGGATTTAAGCAACTTGGGAAGCATATCGAATTGCAAGATAAATACGGACAAGGATTAAATGGAAGCTGGCGTAGTAAATACAACGGTGCTTGGGGTCCATTATTGGATACCACTAGCTATTCGAGAGAAACAGTCGATTGGGCAAATCCTTTGCTTGATGTTGATGGTGCTATTGTAAGTAAAAATCATCCGAATGCAACCGGTGAGCCTGTAAAAACATTTGACCAATATGAATTTTTCCGAACAGGTGTTTCGTACAATAACAATATTAGTATAGAGGCAGGCAATAATAATTCATCCTATTACTTCTCCATTGGAAATTTGAATGAAGAAGGGATTGCCCCAAATAATGATTTTGACAGAACGACCATCAGGCTAAATGCTGAAACAAAACTGACCGAAAAAGTCAGTACGGGCGCTAATGTGATGTACTCACACACGATCAATAACCTAATCAGAGAAGGTGGAACCAGTTCAGGTATAGGAATAGGCCTGTACAGAACACCAGCAACATTTAATAATGCTGCTGGTTATAAGCTTGAAGATGGTACTCAAAGAACATATACCGGAGTTAATGGAACCTATAATAATCCCTACTGGTCCGTATATGAACAATTTTTTAAAGATATTAACGACAGGTTTGTCGGTAATACTTTTCTAAAAGCAAAATTTAACGACTGGATGTCTTTATCCTACAATGTAGGGGTTGATTGGTACCAAAGAAGATTTCAGGAAATTTCAAATTGGAACAGTCAGGGCAGGTTGAAAGGTTATTTGAGGGAGCGGTCAGAACATCATATGATGTTTAATTCGGACTTGATCTTAAGTATTAAGAAGAAAATCAATGAAGACTTGGGATTTAATTTAAATCTTGGACAGAACATGTACCAACAAAGTTATAGGTACCTTACTGCTTATACCGCCGATCTTTCCATACCGGGTTTATATAATCTGGATAACACAAGCAAACAGACTGCAGGAAATGGTACAACCGAATATAGGACCGCTGCAATATTTGCTGATCTGAGTATTGATTATAAGAATATGCTCTACTTCGGAGCTACACTGCGTAACGAATGGTCAACAACCATGCCTGAAGATAATCTTTCAGCACTTTTCCCATCCTTTAGTGGATCTTTCCTGTTTTCTGAATTACCTCAACTGAAGGATAACAAAATACTTACTTTTGGAAAATTAAGGGCTTCATGGGCGAAAACCGCTAATATAGCTGATCCTTACAGGACTTCTTCTTATTATGGTTCCGGAAGCGCGGATGATTATTATACCGCCGGAATTTCTTTCCCTTTCTTAGGAACAGCAGGATATACAGTAGGAAACACAGTTGGCAATCCAAATTTAAGACATGAAACCCAGACTTCTTTTGAAATCGGGACCGAACTGAAATTTTTGGAAAATAGAATTGGATTGGATGTGTCATATTTCTTTAATGAAAACATCGACCTGCTTCTTCCGGTTACCATTGCTGCCGCTTCAGGTTATACAAATATGTATCTAAATGCTGCATCAATGGAAAGCAAAGGAATTGAACTCAGTATTTATGCAGTTCCGGTAAAAATCAAGGAATTTCAGTGGGATATAAGATTAAATTTCACAAAAATGAAAAACCCTGTAACAGGTTTAGCCAAAGATGTTAGCTATGTAACACTTAACGGCGATACCAAAGCACAGATTAATGCTGCTGTTGGACAGGATTATGCTACTATTTACGGATTCGATTGGTATCGCGATGCTAACGGCAATATTCTAATTAATGATGATCCGACGGATACCCATCCTGATGGATTCCCATGGACAAATAAGACCTCCACTGTACCTCTGGGTAAAGTAAATCCTGATTGGACCATGAATATATATAATACCTTGACTTATAAAGGTTTTGAGTTAACTGCATTGATTGATATCAAAAGTGGTGGATATGTGAACAACGGAACCAGATTCAATTTGAACTATTACGGACAAACCATTGAAACGCTTGACCGATCAACTCCTACCGTTTTCGAAGGTGTTTACGGGCATTTAGATGCAAACGGTAATGTTGTATCCACCGGTGTAGTTAACACAACCGAAGTAATAAAAGATCAAAGCTGGTACAGAGGCGAAAATAGTTTCACGAGTGGAGGTGCCGCATCACAGGCAGTTGAAGATGCAAGTTGGGTTAAGTTGAGAGAGCTTACCTTGTCTTATACCTTTAATAAAGCAATGCTTTCAAAATTGAAATTACAAGGACTTGAAGTTTATGCTACCGGAAACAATTTAATTGTATCAACTCCTTATAAAGGGGGTGATCCTGAAGTCAGTGTTTATGGAGCTACAAACGGACAAGGTTTTGATTATTTCGCAAGCCCGGCAGCTAAATCGTATCTTTTCGGTATAAAACTTACATTCTAAAATAATCAATTGTAACCTATAAAAATAAAAACATGAAAAGTTTATATAAATTAAATATAGCATTTCTGGTAATATTCACTTTGTTTATTACCGGATGTGAAAAATGGATAGATCCGAAAATGAATATTAATCCGGATGTTCCATCAGATGTGCCCATGGATTTGTTGGTTCCAACGATGGAGCTCTCAATGTCCTATCAACTTGGAGGGATCAGGGCTGTTAAAACCACCAATATTTTTATGCAGCAACTGAATGGTGTTGCAAGACAATCAGCCGGGGAAGCAAATTATATTTTGGGACCTACTGATGTTGATGACTTATGGAGGAGATTGTATTACCAATCAATGATGGATGCAACTAAGATCATTCAAAAAGCAGCAGAAGCAAATTCGCCACATTATGCAGGTGTTGCAAAAGTATGTATGGCTTTGAGCCTTGGAACACTAACGAATTTATTTGGAGATTTGCCATATACTGAAGCATTTCAAGGTGATGAGGGATTAATAACACCTGTTTATAACACGCAACAAGAAATCTATGCTACAATTGATGATCTCCTGGCACAAGCAATCACGGACCTTGGTTCAACAACAAACACCACTGCACTTGCCGGGGATATTATTTACAGTAATAATAAAACATCATGGATAAAAGCGGCCAATGCAATCAGGGCAAGATATGCACTTAACAAAAAGGACTACACTAATGCAATTGCTTATGTCAACAGTTCCTTTGGCTCTTCTGATAAGTTTGTAATGAACTTTGGGACAGCAAATACAGAAGCAGGGCCGATGTATCAGTATGCAACTGTATCTTCATATAAAAATGACATAAAAATGTGTAAAACATTTATTGATAAACTTGCAGCAACTTCTGACCCCAGATTATCATTCTATGCTAAAGCACTAAGTGGAAAATATGTAGGAAGTCCGGCAGGTTCGGAAATTACAAGCGCATCAACACTCGGAACCTATAATAACAGTGCATCAGCACCGGTTGTGTTAAGTTCATATGCCGAAATGCAGTTTATAAAAGCAGAATGTTTATTTAAGCAAGCCTCTCCTGATGCTGCAGGAGCTGCCGCTGCCTATAAAGCCGCAGTCGCTTCATCGGTACTTGCAGTTACCGGAAACGCTAATACCACTTGGCTGAATACAAATATCAATATTGAGGATGCCACTACTATTACACTCGAAAAAATTATCGAGCAGAAATATCTGGCAATGTACTCGACCGTGGTGCCTTACGATGATTATCGAAGAACGGGATACCCTGCACTTACACCTGTAGCCGGTGCCGGTCCGATTCCTGCAAGGTTTCCTTATCCGCAAACTGAAATTTCATACAACCCTAATTGTCCTGTAATCGTTGACAATAATCAGAAATTATGGATTTTTCAGTAAACAATGTGTTTAGTGGATTTAATCTTGATCAAAGACAAATGAGCTATGTATTTAGGATGTTTAAGCTTTAATTAATTTGAAGGCAGACCATCATTCCTGAATAGAATCAGTGGCATCATTTTTTATTAATAAAAGGTTAAGAAAGCCCTATGAGTTAGAACGACTCATAGGGCTTATTAAGCCAATAGAAGTATTTATCCACACTAACTCATTATCATTAAAGAAATGAAAAAGCATCTCTTAATCAGTACCCTTTTTTTAATTCTTCTTTGCTCAAATACGAAGGCTCAAACTACTTCTGTCAACTCATTATTCGAAAAAGATAGTATCACCGTCGTAATAACCGATTCAGGTTTAGGTGGACTTTCTGTTTTGGCAGAGATGGAAAAAAATATGCGAAATTCCGGGCATTTTGCAAAAATCAACTTAGTATTTGCAAATGCGCTTTTCAATGAAACCGGAGGCTACAATGCGCTTACAAATCGAAATGAAAAAGTCGAAACATTCAACATGGTCTTGAATGGAATAAGTAAAAAATATAAACCTGATTTAATTCTAATTGCCTGCAACACGCTGTCAACAATTTATGAAGAAACCAATTTTGCAAAAACTGCCATCATCCCAATAATCGGGATTGTTGATATTGGCGTGTTAGAAATCAAAAAGAAGTTGGATCAAAATGCAAATTCAAAAGTATTAATTTTTGGCACCGAAACTACCATCGAAGAAGACAGCTATCGTTCTCAACTGGTTGAACAAGGTATTTCAAATGCACGGATTGTGTCACAAGCCTGCCCTCAATTGCAAAATTACATAGAGAATAATCCTTTAGGGGAGGATACAGAAATTCTTATCATGTCATACGTAGATGAGGCGCTTGCAAAGGGTACTTACCCAAAAGATAGCATTTACGCGAGTTTAAATTGTACCCATTTTGGCTACTCGAAAAAAATATGGACTGAAGCATTTAATTATTCAGAAATTGAACCTCTGGCCATCATTAATCCCAATGTGCAAATGGCCGAGATTCTATTAAATAAAAAATTCGAAAATAGATTTATCAATACTGCGATTGATATTCATGTGGTTTCAAAAGTAAACATCAATGACGAAAGCGTACAATCAATTTCCGGTATTCTTAAAGAACAATCAATCGCTGCTTCTTTAGCACTGATTAATTATCAAAAAGTATTAGACCTGTTTTAAAGTTGAAAAGCATTATTTTTGTTCATCAAACAATTGCAAATCATAAAAAGGGTGGAGCGAATGTTGAAAATTGAGAACAATAAAATCAAAAGAAAATATCAGAAAAACAGTGTTCTGTTCACTCTAATTTTAGTATCTCTGGTTCTGATATCATATAACGTCATTAATAATTGGCACAAAAAAACCATAGCCAAAAATTCGGTTTTATGTAATGCAACCGCTAGGGAATTATTAATGATTTCCAAAGAGAACATTGAGGATTTTGGCAATAATTCCTATTTTTCGATGGCTGAATTACCTCCAACCCAACAGGATGAAATGGATATTACGCTTACCAAAATAACAGAAGAAATTTTGTCAGAGCATATAGGCTTGGAAGGTGGATTTTATTTTAATGGTATTGATAAATTTCTGGGTTACGCTTATCCCACTAGCAATCCACCAATACCCGTTTACGGCCCACCTCCCCGATCATACAATATCATCAGGGAACAATGCTTAAAGAGCATTGCTCAGAATAGTTACCTTTTAGAGTTACATGGATTTGATCCGGCAGTGTTTCCATTAATGACAATTCCCGTTAAGTTTCAAAATAAAACAGTTGGGACCATTTGGGTGCGGATTCATATTGAAAGGGAATTACCGCTTATTAAATTACAAAATGTGGTAAATATTGCCGCAGTTATTTTAATCATTAGTTTATTATTTGTTCTTTGGTTTACTTATCAACTGAGAGAAAATATTCAATCTATTCGCAATGAATTGGAAAAAATACATTTAAATCCAAATTATCGATTACAAAATAGAGAAAAGTTATTTAGGGAAATTGTTTCATCCATTAATTTAACATTGGAAAAGTTAGAATCTGGAAACCATCAGCGACGCAGTTTGGAACTTAAACTCCTGCAAAGAGAAAAAATGGCATCCATTGGGCGCATTGTGGCAGGTGTTGCACATGAAGTTCGTACGCCACTGGCAATTATCAAAACCAGAATTCAAATATGGCAACAACTATTGAAAGAGCAGAAACTTTCGGGAAACAAACAAGAACTGATCACTGAAGATGCCATGGAACTTGTTGTGAATGAAACAAATCGTTTGTCAAATTTAATTAAGCGGCTTTTAATATTCTCAAAGCCTATCAATAAAACAATGTTTAATATAAATCTTCTTGATCAAATAAGAGAAACGATCAATATACTCCAAATACAAAAAGAAAATTCAAACATTGAATTTGTCATCAATGATAATGATGATCCATTCATCGAAGCGGATCCAAACTCTATTCAACAGGTTTTTATTAATATCCTTGCTAATTCGATGGAGGCTATGCCGAATGGAGGGAAAATAACAATCAATATCAAATCGGTTGAAAACGATCGCTTAATGATTGAATTTATTGATACAGGGGAAGGTATTCCTGAACATATTTTTGATCGAATGTTTGAACTCTTTGTAACCTCTAAACCCTCCGGTGTTGGATTGGGCTTGCCCATCTCTTATGAAATCATAAAAGCCCACAATGGAGAAATATTTTTTGAAAACATTGATCAGGGTGGTGTTAAATGCACAATTTTATTTCCAATAAAGCAACAATTGGTTTAAAAAATAATTATGGATAACGAGAAGAAAATACTAATTGTAGATGATGAGGCTTCCATGCGTCGGAATATTGTTGACCTACTTTCGATGAAAGGATATTCACTGTTAGAAGCGAAAACAGGTGAAGAAGCCATTGATATGATCGAAAGTACAACATTGGACATTTTAATTCTGGATATAAATCTGCCAAATATGAGCGGGTTAGAGGTTTTGAAGCTCACGAAAAATAATTATCCTGAGTTACCTTGTATCATGCTTACCGCTTATGGAACGAGTGAAAAAGCAATTGAAGCGATGAAATTGGGTGCTTTTGATTATATGGAAAAACCTTTCGAGCTGGAAGAGTTTATCATGATCATCGAAAGAGCGCTTAAGCATAGTGAATTGCTTAAAGAGTTAAAGCAACTGCGTTCTAAGGTTTCCAGTTCTAAGTCAGAAGAGGGTTCTAAGATCATTTCGAAGAATTCAAAAATGCAGGAGATTTTTAAAACCATTGGTCGGATTTCTGCAACTGATGCTTCCGTGCTTATACAAGGCGAAAGCGGGACCGGTAAAGAACTCATAGCCGATGCCATTCAACGACATTCTCATCTGACCGACAAACCTTATGTTAAAATTAACTGTGGTGCCTTATCTGAATCATTGCTTGAGAGTGAAATCTTTGGTCATGAGAAAGGATCATTTTCAGGGGCCGAATCACAACGGAAGGGACTTTTTGAATTGGCAAATGAAGGAACGGTCTTTCTAGACGAGGTGAATAGTATGCCACCGTCATTGCAGGTTCGTCTGCTCAGAATAATACAAGGACAATCTTTTTTCAGAGTCGGGGGTACTACACCTTTAAAGGTAAACGTGAGGATTATAGCAGCCACCAATAAGGATATTGAAGATGAAGTTAAGGCAGGAAGATTCAGGGAAGATTTGTATTACCGGCTTAATGTTGCCCGGATCAATATCCCTCCATTAAGGGATCGCCCGGATGACATCCATGTGTTGATCGACTACTTTTTCCAAAAGTATAGCCCCACTCAAAAACTGATTTTGCAGGAGGATAGTTTGCAAAACATACTCGATTATCATTGGCCCGGAAATGTGCGCGAACTGGAAAATACCATTCATAGGGCATCTATTATGACAACCGATAATATTATCAGAATTGATAAACTACCTCACGAAACAAACAGACGTACCAATCTCAATGCAACTTTACAATCATACTTAAATGATAAATATTCGTTTAAAAGTATAATTGCAGATATTGAAAAGAAATTATTGACCGAAGCATTAAAAATCAATAATTATAATCAATCAAAAACTGCCGACTACTTAAAAATGAATAGAAGATTGCTTTATTCAAAGGTTAATGAACATTCAATCATCATAAAATGAAAAAGATTCTTGTCCTACTCTTGGTTTGTTTGCTTTTCAGCTTTTCATATGGACAAAGCATTGAAGGCAATATTGAAGTCTATTTGAATGAAATGGTTGAAAGTCTGCCGGGTAGCAACGGTAATGATTATCAGGCTCCAACTGTGGCTCAATTAAATTCGTGGGGCAATATGATGGATGCCATTTTTGACGGGAATATTGAATCGGCGAATGGTTTGGCTGCTTCATTAAATTATCAGATTATTGATTTTCAGGATACAACAATAGCATCGAACAATCGGTTTTATGTCATAAAGGAAAATAGTTCACAGATCCATTATTGGGGTACTTACGTTATTAGTATTAATCCATTACGGAATAATTTGATTATTCAGGCACCCCATCCTGTTTATGATTCACAAACCGGATATCAGGCGATATTTTGTTTTAAGAGATTAATTCCAAGGGCACTTTTTATCAGCGGAACCCATCGTTGTAATAATTCAGAATATTCGGAATGTTCGGGTACAACAACAGCTTGTGGCCCATCGTCGCCTTACCGAATCTCAGACAATGCCCACAATAGCAACTCTGTTTTTCAAAAAACTACCGAAGCGTTTTTTAATGAATTTGACAATAGTATTTTTTTACAACTTCATGGATTTGCTCAAGACTCGGGTGATCCTGATCTGATTATGAGTAATGGAACGAGGATCACTCCCTCCATCGACTATCTTTCATTAATTGAAGAAGCATTCTTGCAGGATGATCCATCCATTACGTTTAAATTAGCAAATATTGATCTGGACTGGACAAGATTGACAGCTTTCACAAATACCCAGGGAAGATTGATCAACAAGAGCACTGATCCTTGTTATGAAAATGCCTCATCCTGTGATGGAAGATTTATTCATATTGAACAGGAGCGTACAAAGTTCAGGAGTGACTCAACAGGTTGGTATAAGATGTATTCTGCTCTAAAAAGTGTTTTCAGTATAGATACTATCACCACGGGCATAAAAAAATATCCGGAAAAGGACGAAATTAAGATTTCGCCAAACCCAAGTAATGGGTATTTTCAGATCGACCTGAAAAGAGATTCGAAAGTCGTAATATATAATTGTCTGGGTGCAATCATCTATAGCCGAAGTATATCTGAATCCAACAGATTGAATGTTGATCTTAGAAATCAT
>Ga0180007_10000168_pt1 | contig 120447 bp, 102 predicted proteins | sample MM_PC_MetaG_FD_121122 | JGI IMG/M metagenome (GOLD analysis project Ga0180007, IMG submission 121122) | Groundwater microbial communities from the Aspo Hard Rock Laboratory (HRL) deep subsurface site, Sweden - MM_PC_MetaG | ecosystem: Environmental > Aquatic > Deep subsurface > Groundwater... | reverse complement strand
TGATTTCACTGAAAACGATATTATACCGCCTGGAAAACAGGTCTCCCCGAATAAGAACGTGAACTTCCAATGTGCGAACGCATCATTTACCGTATCTCCTGTTCCTTGGGCTTAATCATGTTGCACCCATTCGGGCATAAATGCTCCTTACCCAGAGACTCAGCCATATATGACATTTCTGTTTGTCAGCTCACAAGTTTGCGCTCCGGCTTCCTTCAGACCCCACCTCGCGGTAACGCCCTTGCCATCAGCTAGTAATTTATGTTACGTTTCAAAACGTTACATGGAACACTTACAGGGGACTTTAACCCCATTAGTTCACGCCCATGTCGGGCGTACACCAGCCATTCCACTGGACCCACAAACAGCGCGGGCCAGTGAATTCAACGTCCGACTACTGAGGATGTAAAATGGAGAAACGAATAGTACGACTTGAGGAAGACTTATGGCGGATTCGAACGGATGCCGGAGAATTGTCTGAGTCTGAGCGAATAGAACTGATCGAGTACTTTGACGAGATAAAATTGCCGTATCGCCTTAATGATAGTGCTCTGTCTATTGTCGGCGAAGTCGACAGAAAAGCTGTTTTCGAGCGACTGGAGCACTTTTACGACGGACGCGCTGAGGTGTTTCCGTTTTGATCAGTACGGAAAAGGACAACCCATAAGGCATTCCAACACCACACTGCATGACCATTGTCGGTTCTCGACGAAGCGATATTAAGGGTGTTCGGCAAAAAATAAAGAAAGATAAATCCAATTGAAAAAAGACATATCACAAAATCAATTAATTACGTTTACTCATTAGACTTTAATGAAAAGGTTGCAGAGACAGAAAAAATCCATCGAAGTCAGCCACACGCCTTTTTAACAGTTCTTTCTTTATCTCAAGATGGTGTGTCGATGGAAAAAGTAGAACATGCGATTCATGTTTTAATGGTTATCCACAAAGTCTTCAGTGATGATTCAAGTGGTCGAAAAATATCACTGATTTCAAAACGCATGTTGGATGATGCCCTTGAAAGCAATATTGCTATGCTTCAGACAATTAGGCAAGGGTGGTTAACCACAGATGAAAGCATAAATTCATATTTTGAAAAAAACATACTCGCATATTTACTTGGGTACTTGAATGAAAATGATTTGATTTCGCCCAATGAGGAGCATGAGCGTTTATTGATTAATTTGAAAACCGTTCTTGACTCGTATGCGAATGCAAGGAGAATTGCCCAACCAACAAATTGAGAGTTGGGACAATTTGAGACAGTCTACATTACAAAAGAAGCGGCAAAAAGACGCCGAACAAAGGTATTCACCGGAAAATACGCAGCGCAGTTTTCCAAATAACCTTCATTGGTTATGCCAACTTTTTACTGCGAATTAGGTTGGTCGGTTGTTCTGCTTATCTCCAGTGATACCGGCCGTTCGCAATCACGAATATAGATGTTCCTAAACAAAATAATTATCAAAACCATATTTAATGCATACCCATTCACGTTGTTTGGTGATGGGCTCATATTAAACCTTTCTCTACCTATTAAATCAGGCTGGATGATAGGCGTTGCTACTTAAGCAAATCTTGTTGATCTCCTTGGGATCCGGAAGCAGTAGAACTGGCTTTATCCTGATAAAGGTTTGGGTCGTTGTCAGCCCAAGGGGCACGTTCTAATCGGTCATTTTCTAGGCCTAATCTGCGAGCCACAATACGATAGGAAAAAGCTATGTTTGCATCGCCACTAGTAAGTTTGACTTCAAAACCTGTTGGGGTTCGATTGGTAACATAAAGGCTGGCGTTCCCATAAGGCTGTAGAAACACATGATATGGTAAGGAGAGATTAACCGTTTGGGCAAATGTGGCCTCAAAAGTTACAACTGCAGATTCGTTCTGGAGTTGAGCAAAACCATAATCTGTGAACCACACCTCTGTTGATTCTTCAGAATACATCAGCCTAGCGCCGTCATCTGTCGCAACAACAGCTGGTTTTGTACCATTGGTGTTTATCCCTACATGTCCGGCAGGAACGGAAGCGTATATACCGCTTCCATTTACTGAAATAAAATATCCTGCCCATCCTCCGGATGTAGATAGATCAAGCCCAAGAACACCATAACCACTGTTTGCTTTTGTTGCACCTACGACACCGTTCTGCCCCCCAAAAAATCCTCCAGGCTTCCACCATAGTCCTAAGTCACTATAGGAATAACCTGTCTGCAGGCCAACAACTCCACTTGAACTAGATGCGCCTGTGTAGCCATACAAACCATGACCCGAGGTACTTCGCCCTTGAACTCCATTACCATCGCCACTGTTTACACCACCGACCGTCGGATAAACGCTGTTACTGGAACCATAAAGTGCATGGCCGGTGCCAGTGTGATTTGCTGAAATAGCCGGTGCTGTTGGAGAGCTACCTGTTGCTGAAATGGCTGAACCAGAAGTCCCCAAAGTGTGGTTGTTGATTACTCTCAAAATCGGGCTATCAATATCTCCTTCAACCACCGTGCCAGGGCTTAGCTTACCATTTAGTGGAATAACAACAACCTTATCGTTGGCAATAGCTCTTGTGTTAATTAAAAGAAATAAGCACGAAATACCTATAAGTTGCAAACAGACTTTGTTCATCTTTTTCATAATCTCTCCTGGCTTTTCCGGTCAGATGGATGATAAACATATTACTTTTTACGCTACCCCTAACTTTTTCGTAAATTCCATTCAATCAATCATCAATTTCCAAAAACCTAACTTTTCCCAGGCGCCCTTTCAAGTATTTTTAGATGCACAACTTATAAACCAGCAGATTAAAAGGGTAATGGGGTCACCCATTAAAAGGCCCCTTGTCAAGGAGTAGTATTCTCCATTAAGAAAAGAATGCATCTTTTCCTTGTCAGGATCCAACCCTTATCAGGTAACTCCAGCCCTGTAGAATATCAGATCGTTATCGCACCCGTTATTTCAACTCTACGTGTCGGTGTCATCTTCACCGCACCAGTCACCCATCAGGATCAAGACACAGGTTGGAAAATGAATTGTCTAACGAAGAGATCCTCAAAAAATCTCGTAGTGGAACAATTCATTTTTCCAACCGGGTCCCTGTCCGCATATTGGCAGACCCAGAAAATTATTGGTGCCATACTGTGTCCAATTGTTTGCACAAATCTCATGGGTTATAACCAACCCCTTGGTGGCTCACAGCATAGGCGGTAAAGAAACTGATACTCAATCGGACAGAACGGTTGCCAATCAAATCCGATGGTTTTGCCAACCCCTTTTTAAGTTCACCGTTCCGGCCGAAATTCAGGCAAAGAGCTTTTTGCCGTCAAACCCAACATTGTCCCTCATGATGTAAAAGGCGGCCCGTGCCAGTTTATGTGATAATGCGGCATAAGCGACCGCTGCTTTAGTTTTTGCCGATTTTCGATTGAAGAAAGCCTTAGCCCTGTCATCATGCCTCCTGCAAAATTCCGCAGCCTCAGCAAAAACCCAGGAGAGATATTTGTTTCCGTTTTTGCTGTTGCCTTTACCTTTTTGTTTATTGTTGCTCAGCCACGTGGTTGGTACTTTCCGGCAATAGGAAGAATAATCACCCACTTTCTTGAACATCTCAATAGGACCTGTCTCCAGCATAATAGTCAAAGCCAGCACATTGCCTATGCCAGGAATGGTGAGAAGCCCGGAATACTGAGGGTTTAATTTCACTCTGTCTTGGCAGGTTTTTTCAAATTTGATTATCTGTCGACTCAGGTAATCAATGCTTTGTTTTGACACTTCGCCACTGAGTGCTAAATCTTCATTACTTGTCAGAAGCGGTGCCACGTGATTTTCAGTCAGCTGTTTCATCTTGCTGCCACTTTCTAAAAGGTTCCGCTTCAGCAAGAACGACATCCGCCTGGTTTGGTAAGCGCTTATTGAAAATACGCTTATCTTCCTGATCAATTATGCCAGGTAACAGTTGGTTGAGTGAAGATCGATTCCAGTGTATAATTTTCTCATGAGGCACCTCCCTTGTTGTTTTGTTCCTATCTCATTATACCACTATGCATGGCGGTATCGGGAGGTCCAGATGGACTGACCTCCCGGAGGTGACTTTTATATGATTATCAAGTCGTTGCATGACTCATGTCTACAAGGGTTAAGCAAAGAATTGCCCCCAATGACTGTAACCAAACAAGGAATATGTATGATTCCAAAATATGAAGAAATAATGCTACCATTCCTTAAATTCATATCAGATGAACAGGAACACAGCCTCAGTGAAACCCATGACGCCTTGGCAAAAGAATTCAAATTAACAGATGAAGAATTAAAAGAGTTATTGCCAAGTGGACAACAACCAATCTTCCGAAATAGGTTGGGTTGGGCAAGAACTTACCTGAAAAAAGCAGGACTGGTAACGTCTCCCAAAAGAGCCCATTTCAAAATAAGCGACATAGGGCTTGCACTATTGAATGAAAAACCAACTGAAATTACTTCTAAGTTCCTAACCAGATATGATGATTTTGTGGGGTTCCAATCAATAAAGAAAAACAAAACAGAAAAAGGCATCGGAGTACAAAACCAACTTGATATTGCTACGGACCAAACCCCTGGAGAATCTCTCGAATACGCTTATCAAAAACTTCATTCCACATTATCAAAAGAACTACTCAGCATTGTAAAAACCTGCACTCCGAGTTTCTTCGAGAAACTTGTGATCGATTTACTTATCACTATGGGTTACGGGGGCTCGAGAAAAGAAGCAGGGAAAGCAAAGAAAGGGATATTCATTACGACGTCATCTTTTCCTAAGAGTGTATATGAGTTTGTCGGCCAAGTAGAATACAAAATCATACTGATTGACGGAGAACGTTTGGCCAACTTAATGATAGAGCATAGCGTCGGACTTTCAACGGTAAGTACCTATCATGTAAAATCAATAGACTCCGATTATTTCGAAGAAAATTAAATTATTACATAATGAATAAGGTTAGATTGTGAGAGGTCAACAGAGAGGTCGAGTCGGCTTCCCTCGAGTTTGCAAAGTATTTCTGGGCTCGAAGGAATAGAAATGATAGTAAACTGCTATCGGCACTCTCGGCAAGAGAATTCCGGCATAGTTTACGTAAGGAAGTTATAGAGTCGGGCCGCCCCCTAAGGGCTGCCTTTAAAATGCTTGAGCCGTGTGATGGGAAACTATCACGCACAGTTTTTAGAGGGGAAGAGAGCCGCAAGACTCCTGCCCTACCCGGTCCTGCTAATCCGCTTTCTTGCTATTGGCGGTTCACTTGAGATTTCAATGTTATTAGAGATGCCAATCCAAAAAAAACATTACAAAGCCATGCAGTTGGCAGCTGTTACGAAATAAGGAGTATTAAATTATGGGGGAATCCCGCAAATCAAGTTTTCTTGAAGAAAAAACCAGTATTCATGCTCCGGAGATGTCTTGGGCACAGTCCTGGGAGGATACCGTTAAATCGTTGGAGGTGGAGGTAAGCAAAGGCCTACAGACGGAAGAACTCCCGAAAAGGCGGCAAGTCTTCGGTCAGAACATGCTGCGGGAGGTAAAGCCGAAAAGTTCTTTCACCATACTGATTAACCAATTCAGAAATTTGATTGTATTTTTTCTATTTGCCGCAACTTTTGTTGCTTTCATGTTTGGTGACCAGGTTGAGGGCATTGCTATTGGCATGGTTATTCTCATCAATGCGGCAATTGGTTTTGTAACAGAACTTAAAGGGGCACGCTCCATTGAGGCACTCCGAAAACTTGGAAGCGTCAGTGCCAGGATCCGCAGAAATGGCACCATATCTGAAATACCCGCCAGAGACCTTGTCCCTGGAGATATTGTCATTCTTGAGGGTGGCGATGTTGTTACCGCAGACCTACGTATTGTAATCTCATCTAAATTGCAGGCGGATGAGTCGGTCCTGACCGGCGAATCCCTTCCTGTCGAAAAGTCTTCGGATGTCCTCCCTGAAAAAATATCTCTTGCTGAAAGGGCCAACTTACTCTTCAAGGGGACGGCTTTAACCAGAGGCTCGGGCGAGGCCGTTGTTATTGCAACGGGCATGCAGACCGAACTGGGAAAAATCTCTTCCCTGGTAGAGCAAACCCGGGAAGAGGAGACACCCCTTGAAAAACGGCTGAACCAGCTTGCCAACAAGCTTATTTGGGTCAGCCTGGCTGTTGCCGTTGTGGTAGGAACTTCAGGGATTATTGCCGGTCGTGATCTTGTTCTGATGATCGAGACCGGCATCGCACTGGCTGTTGCCTCGATTCCCGAAGGGCTGCCCATTGTCGCGACCATTGCGCTGGCAAGGGGCGTATGGAGAATGGCAAAGCGTAACGCGCTCATCAAGAAGTTGGCTGCCGTCGAAACACTTGGTGCGACAAGTATTATCTGTACGGACAAAACCGGCACTCTTACAGAAAACCGCTTGACTGCGGTTGAGTTTGTTCTTGATTCAGGAAAGATCCTCATTGATGTAACTGCTGATGATTCCAAAAATATATTTATAACAGATGGCGGCACTTCACTTTTGCCCCATGAAAATTTACCCCTTCAAGCTGCCATTGAGGTGAGTGTGTTATGCAACAATGCCTCGCTATCTGATTCCCGGCATGGGGATGAGGATAAGGCGGTAGGTGACCCACTGGAAATCGCATTTCTGACCATGGCGTCAAAAGCGGGTTTCAACCAAGCTGAGACCGTCAGCAAATACCCGGAGGAAAAGGAGGTCGCCTTTGATTCCGATATAAAAATGATGGCAACGTACCACAGGATCGAGAGCGGTTTCAGGGTTGCTGTTAAAGGTGCGCCGGAAAGTATTCTGGCGGGTTGTGATTCCGTGTTGGCTACTGATGGTGATCAAAAACTGACAGAAGATATCCGGAAAGAATGGATGGCCCATAATGAATCCATGGCTTCAAGAGGTCTCCGTGTTCTGGCCCTGGCCGAGAAGGATACTCAAGACATAGATATCGTGCCATATCAGCATCTCAGGCTGATTGGCCTGGTGGGGCTGATGGATCCGCCCCGTGAAGATGTCCGTGAGGCGATTAAACTTTGCCGTGATGCGGGAATACGAGTGATAATGGCCACCGGAGACCAGGCGGTGACGGCACGGGCAATTGGCAAATCTGTCGGCATTGTTGAGGAAGATGATGCCCCCGTGGTCCACGGACTTGATTTTAAGAAATTGGCAGAGCTTTCGCCTGACGAGAAAAATTATATTGCCAGTGTCAACCTTTTTGCACGGGTTAACCCCAGCCAGAAACTGGATCTTATAGCCTTACACCGTGAGAAAAATGCCATTGTAGCAATGACTGGTGACGGGGTAAACGATGCTCCGGCATTGAAATATGCCGATATCGGCATCGCCATGGGGAAAAGAGGTACCCAGGTTGCCCGGGAAGCATCAGACATGATTTTGAAAGATGATGCATTCTCGTCAATAGTTCATGCGGTGGAGCAAGGGCGAATCATATTCAAGAATATTCGGGCCTTTGTGATTTATCTTCTTTCCTGCAACCTCAGTGAGATAATGACCGTAACGTTTGCTGCTTTTCTTGGCTTGCCACTTCCGCTCCTGCCATTACAGATTCTCTTTCTAAATATTGTGACCGATGTCTTTCCCGCACTTGCACTGGCCGCCGGTGATGGCAATCCCGGAATTATGAAGCAGCCACCGCGACACAAGCATACCCCGATCTTGACAAAGGAACACTGGATTCATGTTACGGTTTACGGTGCGATGATTACCTGTGCTGTCCTGGGTGCATTGTTGATTTCTCTTTATGTTCTTGACCTGCCGGAGCGGGAATCTGTAACCATTTCATTCCTGACTCTTGCTTTTGCACAATTGTGGCACGTCTTTAACATGCGGGAAAGAGATTCAAGTATGTTCAACAACGCTATTATCAGGAACCCGTTCATATGGGGTGCACTGGCATTGTGCACGGTACTTATTCTAATGACATTATACGTGCCGATCCTGTCTTCTGTTCTCAAGGTGGCCAATCCTGGATTTCAAGGCATGACACTCATGTTCGGCATGAGCCTGTTACCTCTTGTGGCAGGGCAACTCTTTGCAGCCCTGTCTCGTTCACGGTGAATTTGAGGGACAACAGGGGACAGACCAGAATGGCGCTAGTTTAAGCAAGATATATTGAAATTTCAGCGGGTCGCGGACGCTGAGCGTGTTAAAGCTTCTTGATCTTTGTTTCCTGTATTTCCAGGGTATTGCATCAATTACCAGTTTTTTTGGTCGATAAACAACACAAGGTATGCTTTAAGACTTAAAAGCTGAGCCGCTGACACGGGTATTCTACGGCGGCGGCTGTGCTTTCCATCATGCGAAAATTTGAACAAACGAAAACAGAAGGAAAACCGGCAATGGCGGTCACAACAAAACTCACCCTCACTGATAATCTGCCACTTACCTGTTCACGTTCAGGCACCTGCTGTCATGGCAAAACGGTCAGGTTGAACCCGTGGGAACTGGCGTGTCTGGCTGAAGCAAAAGGATTGACCCCGAGGGCGTTTCGTGATCGTTACTGCGATTTTGGTGGCATCCAGTTGCATTTTGATGGTGCACCCGGCTGGAAACAACTGCCAGCGTGCAGCCAGTATGTACCTGATTTCGGATGCAGCGTCCATTTGGGGCGCCCATTGGCCTGCCGCCTATATCCTCTTGGCCGCCAAAGGCAGGGCGAGGAACTGCACTACATGCACCAAGGGAATGATTTCCCCTGTATGGAAGGGTGTCCGGAAGTTTTAGAGTTACCTCAATTGAGTGTCGCCGCCTACATTGAAGGACAGGCCACCAAGCGCTTCGAAGTTGCTCAGGATGAGTATCTCGAACTGATGCAAAATGTCGCTGATATCGCTTTCGCCCTTCTTCTGGAAAGTGGTTTGGCCGAATCAGGTGACCGGCAGACATTGCGTCTCTGGCAAGAGATGGGTAGAGAGAAGCCCGAACAGTTGCAGGACCGGCTTGGTCCCGAGTGGATTGACCTGCTGATGCTCCCTGAGTTAACGGATTGCTTAACTGATCCCATAGCGTTTTCTCGCCAGCATCACGATCTACTCCTCTTGAAAGCTCAAGAATCATTTGGCGCCCTGGACAATCTCACCGATTTCTGCAAGGCATCAGAATTATTGATGGGACTGGCGCTGCACCTTGGCCGTGGCCTGGGTGCAAATCCTGCCGAACTGGTCGAACACTGGATCAAAACTGCAAAAGAACATGGGGCGCTTGACTAGCGGCATCCAGGCAGGGAACCAACAGGAAGTCGGGGTCAGGTTTGGCTGATTGTTATTCTGAAAGAGTCAAACTCTTACCAACAACACTAATGAAGCAGATGAACTGGTGATTTGCCCGTTGAATCTCTAGAAAAACCCTGCTTTTCCTCATTTTTGGGATTTTCCACAACGCAATATCAGCATCTTACAAACAATACGATGAACGAAAGGAACTTTTTCTGCAGACTCGTTAGACTCAATGCGAGTATATAAATGAGACTAGTGGCTTTTGACTACTTTAGAGGTATCGCAATATTATTCATCGTCGCTGGACACTCCTATGGGCCGTGGGTAATAGATAGTTTTGGCGAAAGGGTGTTGGCAAATCTCATATCTGGCGGGACAACATTATTTGTTTTTATTTCGGGCTTCTTCTTTCATTATATTTACTATGAAAAATTCAATTCCAAAGAATTTTTGAAAAAAAAAACAAAGCACGTTTTTATACCATACTTCGTTCTCTCTCTAACAGGGATTGGCTATTATGTATTTTCTTTAAATCCGCTCCCATTAGCAGATCAATTGGGGATAACTAGGCTTGAGTCGTGGACACAATATATCGAGATAGTGGCAATTTATTTATGGACAGGAAAGATCGCTATCGCGTATTGGTACATCCCATTTATTTTGATAATATTTGTAATATCTCCTTTATTTACCCGATACATAAGGCTTTCCACCGCCTATAGAAATATTATTTTTTTACTCTTTTTGATCACATCCATGTTTATTCATCGGCCTGTTGGAAATCTCTCTCAAGTCCATTCAGTTCTCTATTTTATGCCAATATACATGCTGGGAATAATTTGCTCTATTCATAGAGAATATGTCCTTGAATTTATTAAGGATAAGTCAATAATCCTAGGAGTGACTGTTTTGTTTTTGTCCGCTTTACAGGTTTTACTTTATAAGGGGTATGGAAACTTCCACAAAGAAGAAATATTTTCTTACGGTGGGCTAGATATTATTATTATTCAGAAAATAGCCATGTGCTTTTTCTTTTTATCCATATTACAAAAGTACGAGAGCAGGAACATACCTGCATTGAAGGTGTTGGCCTCTTCGAGTTTCGCAATATTCTTTATTCACCCGTGGATCCTTAAGGTTTTTTCAGAAACAGGAGTGTGGTCATTTCTTCAATTCCTTCCAGAGATTGGCATATTTATTGTAACTGTGCCGTTAGCATTAATAAGCAGCTTGCTTGTTGCCTCCATTATAAAGTTGGGGTTAAAGGCGAATAGTCGTTATGTTATTGGCTGGTAGAAGGAAGTTCAGTCGCTATAGCAAATTCGCTTTGCCCACGACCCAGCTGGGGATTGAGAGCGAAGCTATAATTGAACAATCCCATAAGGCCCTCCTCGGCTTTATGGGTGCTGATTACGCAATGCCTTCCCCCTTTGCTTATTGAGGCCGATGAAACCATTTTTCTGTTTCCCTATCGCGAGATTCAAGAAGTTAAAAAGAGTATTTTTTTAACTGAAGATGCCATCGCACCCGATCTACAGTATAGTCATCCGTTTTTGGCTGGCAGCGCCCGATGACGGGCATGAAAGAAAGTTCGGTAATATGCCGGAAGCATGCGGAACAATGAGGTAGTCATAAGCTATGGAAGCTGAAGTGAAACACCTGGAAGATGAGCAACTGGCAAACGGCGTTGTGGTCCGGTTTTATGATGAATCCCGTAGGGTGGCCGGTGATCGCTGGCAGGTTACAGTGCGTTATGATGCTGTGGTCTCGGTCTCTGAAGCCTTCTGGAGTCTGGTGAGTGGAGAGCCGGAATTGATTGAGGCAATTCGTACCGCTCTAGGAGCGGAGATTGTCCTTACCAATGTCAATGAGCGGAATTTTATTTCAGCGGAAGAAAAAGAAGCGTTGGTTGCCGAAATAGTCAGCCGGGCTCGGAAAAATATTTTCGGCTATCTCGCTGATCCTGGATTTCCCGAGCGTTATTTTAAACGCTGTTTTAAGGAGGCACGCGAGGAAATTGAGCGGAAAAAGAGAGAGGTGTGGGTTCCGGACAACGAAGATGTTGAAGAGCCCGTTGATTTTTCCCATCTTTTTTCAGATATGAAAAAGAACGAATAAGGTGGCTCAGCCGGAAAAAAAGAGCGGCCGGGGGAGCGGTGAATGGCAGCGACCTCAAGGGGAATCAGCTTCTTAGCTATGATCCTCCTGAAGATCGCCCAGCAAGCCCGCAGCCGCACCAGGTCTTCCGGCACTCGTGGTCCCATCAATTCAAGTTCCAACAAGGGACAGACAACGTTTTTACCCTGGCCAACAACCTGAAAAAATGATAGATATTGAGGAATGCTACGGTGACCTCGAATCATCATACCAGGTACCAGGTATCCCCCTGCATCTGATCCAGCGCGGGAATAATCGTCAAGCATGTTTTTATAACGAAGAGGATTACAGTTTCTACCTGGACTGGCTATAGAAATACAGCCATGAGACAGGCTGTTCAGTACATGCCTATGTGTTGATGTGCGACCATGTCCACCTTCTTTTAACCCCGGCAGATGCTGACAGTGCCGGAATGCTTATGAAACGTTTGGGACAACGATATGTTCAGTACATCAACTGCACATACCGGCGTAGCAGCACACTCTGGGAGGGGCGGTTTCGCTCCTGCATTGCCCAGGAAGAGGCGTATCTGCCGGCATGTCAACGCTCTATCGAGTTGAATCCGGTCCGTGCCGGTATCGTTGCCCACCCGGGTGAATGTCGTTGGTCAAGCTATGCCTGCAATGGGCAGGGCGAAAAATCTGACCTGCTAAGTCCTCATTCCATCTATCTCTATCTTAGCCGATCCGCTAAAAAAAGGCAGGCCTCCTACCGGGAGCTTCTTCGTCATGAACGGGAACCCGGCATCAGTAACCAGATCCGCCAAGCCATCAACGGAAACTTTGCCCTTGGCAATGCACGCTTCACAGAAGAAATTGCCGCCAGGCTTGGCCGCCGGGTCACTCCAGAAAAAGCCGGCAGACCGCCAAAGAAAACGAAAAGAAAAGAAACCAATGAATAAACGGTGCCTGCTCGCGATTATTCCCTGTCATTCTGTTACCATCCTGACCATAGTACTCTTATGGTTGATCGCCACTCCCTGTCTGCTGCAGGCCGCTACCGTAGAGCTGCCTCTCTTCCTCCGCATGCAGATTCTCCAAAATACCCTTGAAGAATCACTGAGACTGCAAGCTGACGGCAAAGCCGTACTGTATCAAAAAGATCCCTACACCTTTCTTCATATCACCCGGCCTGTTTTCTTTATCAATCACGGAAAAATCCATTTCAAATGCAACGCCACCGCCAAAATGGGCTTTGAACCAATCGGCATACTGCCATCCGGAATTGAGTGGACCGGGACCATTGACCTTACTCTCCACTTTTATGTGGATGAGCAGTGGCACCTGCGTTACCGAATCACCGATTCAGCCATCTATGATGAAGACGGTTCACAGGCCGTGGTCTCAAATTTTGTCTGGCACCTTTCCACACAATATCTCTATCCGGTGCTGGAAGATTTTTCTCTTGACCTTTCCCTCCCCCAACAGGAGATCATAACCCTGCTCCGCACCTGCGGTTTTCCAGAAGATGCCAAAACATTCGAGGAAGCCCTCACTACAACCCAGGCCGGTCCTCTGCGGATTGCTGCCAACGGGATAGTGATGCCACTGCTGTTGACTCTGCGCGACCAGCCACGCAAGCCGAAAGTTGTCCCAGCCGCCCAGAAACCACTCACGCAAGAGGAACTGGAAGCTTTTCAGCAGGTTTTTGAACCTCTGGATGCCTTTCTGGTCTTCGTAGTCAAAACCACTGCTGCTGATTTTGTCAATTATCAGCAGCGTGAACAGCTCTTTGACCTCCTCATCAGCAGCAGATATCAGCTGCTGTCCATATTAGCCGGTGATATTGCAGTGGATGCAGAGGATCCTCTGCGCAATTTGTTTGTCGATGCCTGGCAGCAGCTCAAATCGATTATTGAAAGCAGCGAGGGCCAGAACGGATTGATGCAGGAGCAACTCCTGCGCTACATGACTTTCATGAACGCCGGTGATGCCTTGCTGCTACTGGATGTCGCCGCACCGCAACTTGGCATGCGCATCACAACCAATGGCCTGCGCCAGCTGGCAAGGATGCTGCAGCCTGGCTCCCCTGAGGATCCACTCCGTTTCGACTGGCAGATTGATCCAGGCCTACGAGATCTCCTTAACTTTCTCCCCGATCCGGAAGAAAAAACATCTCCCATAGGAAGACTCATCCTGGAATTATTCATTGAAACCGCTCATGCCGCTGAAACCATACCCGGCACCCCTGCTGAAATAGGTCGACGGCTTGATCGTTGGGTGCCAACCCCTGACGAGCTGGCTGATTTCACACCTCTCGTCGCCGAGTTGCTACGTTTAATAGCCCTTGAAAAGGTAAAAAAAGCCGGCCTGGACAGCACCTTCAGTATGCTCTATCAACATCTGGTCCCTGCCACCGCCCTGATGGAAAGCTGTTGGCGGCAATATATTATTGATTGCGATAAAATAGAGTATCTTCGTTCTCCATCCGGCAGTGTCGGGATGATGCAGATCAATCCACACGTCTGGCGCGGATTTTACAGTATTGAACGATTGAAATGGGATACAGTCTACAATATCCAATCCGGTGCTGAGATTCTTATGCACTATTACAAAGACTACGGTCTTAAAGTGGCAAAGCAATACGGAAAACCCGAATACGCTGTGCGCGCTGCCTACTCAGCTTATAATGCCGGCCCCCGGGCCGCACAACGGTTCATGAAAAAAAGCCCTTCCGCCCGAGAAAAAAAAGTCGACACACGCCTATGGAGTTATTTTCAAAGGATCAGAGCAGGTGGCAGTGTAAATCTTGCCACTTGCAATGTTGACTAAGAGGCATTCTGAAAAAGAGGGTTGGTCCCCAGCTCTGCCGCCTGAGCAATCATCCTCCCCATGCATCGCTCAACCAACTGGGCTGGATGTGGACAGGAACTTAGCAAAAGGCATTTATTTTCTTTCAATTCTCTTCAGATGGGCCTATATAGCATTGATTTCTGCTACCAGCTTCCCTGAGAAATCACACTCTCTGCTGACAAATAAAAGAGACGCCCCCTCTCTTGCGTTAAGATGTGGGCAGTCATTACTGACTCCTCTTTTTGCAGAGGTGGCAGCCTCTCAGGACAACAGACTCGGCAGCGGCGTCCTACCTTCCAGCTGACTGATGGCACGTTGGAGTTCAATGCACCCTTCGCCAGCCCCACTTGTGCAGATGACGGCAAGGTTTGACTTTTAAAATTTATATAAATGGGTACCTAGTGAGCAGCACTTCATCTTCATCCATTGAGATCTTCTCGAAGAGCGCGAGTATGCTTCGAATCCCTGGCTGAACGACTAGAAAGCACTGCTAACCAGTTACAGAACATTTGTTTGCCAATTATTGGGCATTACCTGAATAGTTACACACAATGGAACCAAGACAAGAGACAGCAGAGAAAAAGAGTTTTCTCAATCATATTCATTACTTTCGGGCATTCGCAATCTTAAATATTGTAATTGTTCATGTTTGGCATATTCCTAGGATTTACATAGAATCTCAATACGCAAGCTATACCCTCATAAATGTTCTCAGAGAGGTCATGTTTCACGAGAGCACCATATATTTTATTTTCATCTCCGGATTTTTGTTCTACTATTTATCTCCGAAATTCAACATACAAAGGTATTACAAAAGTAAATTCACCAATGTCATATCGCCATATATCTTTATGACATTATTCGCCTTGATTATTCATTTAAATGACTTTATTCGCCCTGAGGACAGCCTACTTTTATCCTTTAAAAAAATACTGAACGTCTTTATTTACGGTAAAGCTCAAGTTCAATACTGGTATATTCCTTTTATTTCTTTGGTATTCATAATCAGCCCATTTATTCTAAAAATACCAAAACCTATTTTATCAAAAATTATTCTTTTTGCCTGTTTTCTCCCGTTATTGGGAACAAGAACAGGAACAACGGTATCTGTCGGCCAGTATATTTATTTTTTCCCTATATATTTATTGGGCATTTATATTGCGATGGATTATGCAAATTTCATTTCGAAAATTGAGACAAAAAAAACATTACTTGTTACGACCACCATACTATCTACAGGTGTTCTCTTATATATTCACTGGAAGAATTATCAATTTAGTTTTTCAAACATTACTGAGTCAGTTTTTTATATTCAAAAAATTTCCCTATCATTTTTAATCCTTATTGCTTTAAAAAAGTTGGAATATAAAAAAATCCCGATTTTAAATAGCTTTGCTACCTACAGTTTTGCTGTTTACTTCACACACCTTCTGGTAGGAAACAGATGGGTGCACAAATATTATTACACTATTGTTTCAAAATCATCTTTCTTAATTATTCCGGCATCTATCGTGTATGTCGTTACTATAACTTTTGCCACTCTCTTTATTTGTATGAGTTTAAAAAAATTATTGGGCAAACAATCAAGATATTTTATTGGAGTGTAAAGACTTCGCTGGGAATCTCAGACGCCATGTTGCTCGCCAGGCCGTCTTGAACCGGGGCTGGCGGCCAGCTTGCACTCCCCTTCAGCTCGAGTGCTTGGCCAAAGAATCTCCTTTGCAGCCATGAGCTGTCAACGGCCTCCTCCTTGAAGAAAGGGAGATTCCAAAACGAATACCAAACAACTGCTGAAAAGGGCAAAAACCGCAATACTGACAACAACTCAAAAAACGAGCCATTCACCCATCCTGTAAGCGACTTCAGCCGCTAACAACTCTCCACACAGCAGAGCAGTATATCCCCTCTCACCAAGACAAAAACAGTCACCTTCTCCACAAAGATTAAAATCCCGGCCCCATCAAGCCTCTACCTTATTGAACAACCTCCTGCTGGCTGGGCAACCTGTAAGCGCGAGACATCATCCGTCTGATTTTCTTGACAAAATTCAACTTACCTGGTATGGAAAACTAAGTACCCAGGTTGAAAATTGACCGAAATTGACCGAGAAGCTGTTCATCATCTGGATATGGCTGTTTTAAGATTTCTTTTGCTGAAGGATCATTTTCTACCATGAAGAGACGGCCTGATGGACCATTTGCTTTGTTTTCGTTTTTGTTTTTTTTCGGCTTTTCAACCCTGCCAGCAAGGTGTTCCCTGCCATCTTGCTGGAAATTGTATCCATGGCAACGGACCAGAAGGGCAGACAAAAGAATGCTATGAACATTTTATTGCACCTAGAAAAAAACAGAGGAAAACATTACAGTAAATAACCCGCTGCAATGCGGTATTATGTTCAGAAAAGCAATAAGGGACGTTAAGATAATTGACATCTTAGATGAAGGAGATCATCAAATATGCGACGGCAACGCGTTTTTATCAGCTCAGTTATGCGTGACTACGAAGACCGCAGGAAGGCTGTCGAGGTGGTCATCCGGGCTCTTGGCATGGAACCAATAGTGGCTGAAACCATTAGCGCTTCGAGCAGGACGCCACGTGACATCATACTCAATGATGTCATCAGAGATTGCCAGGCGGTGATCGGCATCTACGGGCCGCACTACGGCTGGACCGGTGCTGAGAGCCAGAAATCTCCCACCGAGGAGGAATATGACCGTGCCCGCGAACTTTATAAACCAATTTATGCTTTCATTGACCGCATAGAACACAAGGTGGTTGAGGCACGCCAGCAGGAGTTCCTCGCGAAGGTGCAGAACTGGGATTTCGGTGTTCTCCGCCGCGAATTTTCTTCTCTCGACGAACTCCAAGATCTTGTAAGCGTGGCCTTGACAGGCCGCGACCTGTCACCCCGCTACCAACGTTTTTTGGACCGAATGAAAGTCCAGACCAGCAACATTAACGGCCTCGCCTTCCGGGAAGAGAGCGAACCGTTTGCTCCGGCTTTCGATCTCGTCCTCCATGCCCCAGCCAATCAGTTCACTGCCGGGGTGGATAGCTACATTCTCGTCATTGACGGAGATTTTTATGACCGCCAGGAAACCAAACAGGCGATCCAGACCTGGTGTAGCGAAGTCAATCACTATATAGGTGCCGGTTTCTTGAAGGCACGAAACGCCTCCACTTCAGTTCTGATCGCTGTGGAGGATAATCCATACGACTATACTGAAAAGAGCATGGAGAAAAACCGAAGCCTTTTTAGCTCAACCAACTACGACGAAATGCTGGTTGACCTCTGCGCCGGAAACATCGAGCTCCCTCCAGGGAACAAGCCCTGGTTCAATCCAATAAAGAAGGCGGTGGAGGCTGCGCTAGCCAACGAGTAAAACAAGGACTGATCAGCATCACCCGCTATCTCCTGGTCGACCACGTGGTCTGAACCGGCAGGCTGGAATTGTCAAAATACAGGAGACATTTTATCGTGACTCTCCTGCATGGGTATTTACTGCCATCAGGCATCTAATAAGCCTCCAAAGGTTTACTCTATGAAGACGAACATTCTTGTGGTTGATGACGAAAGGGAATTCGCCGACATGCTCGCGGAACGTCTTGAGCGAAAAGGATTTTCCACAGCAGTGGTCTATGACGGTTTCGAGGCGCTGTCATGGCTTAACGGGAACAGCTGCGAGATCGTCCTTCTTGACCTCAGCATGCCGGGTATAAACGGCATCGACGTCCTGCCACAGATCAAGAAGGTCCATCCCTTGGTCCAGATAGTCATCCTCACTGCGTCATCCGATGTCAACATAGCCATTACCGGCATGAAGCTCGGAGCGACGGATTTTCTCATTAAGCCGGTAGCGTTCCATGCCCTGCTCGCTGGCATTCGCGAGGCCCAGGCCCGTAAGACGAGCCATGAAGAAAGCCTGCGGATGATCGAGATAAGCAAGATGGCCTCCTTTGGTGTCCTGGCCGAGGGCGTAGCCCATGAGATCATGAACCCGGTAAATGTGATGCTGACCACCGCCGGTTGGGTAGAAGATCTTCTGAAAGACAACCTGGCCGAGGACCGGCCCGAGATATTCGATTCACTGGTCAAGCTTCGCGAACATGGCATGCGCTGCAAGGATATTGTGGCCAAGCTTCTCGCCTTTGGCGGTCGCATCGACCCCACTCCCAAGCCAGTGCAGATAAACGACTCTTTTGCGACCCTGATCAAAAAAATCCGCTCCCGAGCCGAAGAGTTGCAGGTGGATATCCAAGGCGATTTTTCCCCGGATCTGCCGATGATTTCCCTGCCGCCGGCCGAGTTTATGGTGGCCCTTGAAAACATTATCGATAACAGCCTGGATGCCATGGAGGAAAATGGCGGTGTCCTTCGCATAACGACCTCCCTTGCCGACAACTGTTGTCATTTCAAGGTCTCGGACAGCGGCACAGGCATAGCCAAGGAGAACCTGGGCCGGATTTTTGAGCCATTTTTTTCCACCAAGGACGTGGGTAAGGGGACCGGACTCGGACTTTCAATCTGCTACCGCGTGGTGAAAGGCCTGAGCGGGGAGATCAAGGTTGAAAGCAAAGAAGGAGAGGGTACCACACTTTTCGTTCGCCTCCCTATTCCCCCGGATAATTGAGCAAAACGGAATCAATGTTTTCCTTGGCCCTCTCTTCACCAAGATATTGCCACCTGTTGAGCACTTGGCGATTGAATAGAGCAGATTGTAAGAATATGACTCAAGGAGGTACGCTGACTTAATCCCCTGCTGACCACCCCCTAAAGGAGCAACGCCCCATTAGGCTCTTGCTAAACCCAGCTTAGCAACCAGACACCATACCCCTCTGACCCAAGGAGAACAGCAATGCCCTTCCCCGAATACGATGAAGTTCATGTCATCTCCGACCTGCACATGGGAGGCAAGGCCGGTTTTCAGATTCTCAGCGAAACTGCAAAGCTTGCGGGCTACATCCGCTGGGTCGGCGAACAGCGCCCGGACGGACGGCTGGCCCTGGTTTTGAACGGTGACGTCATTGACACTCTGGCCGAAGAGAGCGGCGGCTACATCGCCTTCGACAATGCCGAGGCCATCATCAAGCGGATCATGGCCGATCCCTCCTTTGCGCCAATCTGGGATGCCCTGGCGGAATATGTCAAAACAGGAGGCCGCACCCTGGTCATCGCCCTTGGCAACCACGACCTTGAGATGTCCTTTCCCGTGGTCCAGGGTGCCGTTAGCGAACGGCTTGCCGGCACGGACCCCGAGGCCCTAGGCCGCATCCAGTTTTCCACCATGGGGGCCGGTTATTCCTGCCTGGTAGGGGGCGCCCGTGTTTTCTGCACCCACGGCAACGAGGTGGACTCCTGGAATTATACCCGTTATGAGGAGCTCGCCAAGGCCGGCCGGAGGCTGAACAGCGGCCGCAGTCTCAAGGCCAAGGAATGGGAACCCAATGCCGGCACCATGATGGTCAAAGACGTCATGAACACGGTGAAGATACGTTACCCCTGGATCGACCTCTTAAAACCGGAGATGCAGGCCGCCGTTGGCGTACTCCTTGCCCTTGACCCCAGTCAGCTCGACAAGATCCGTCGTCTTCTCCCGATCATCGGCGAGAAGGTAGAGGGCAGCTTAGAGGTCGACCAGCGGCTCTCCGCCGAGGGTTTCACCATCCCGACCAGCACAGTATCGCGACCCGCCTCTGTGGACAGCCTGCTCGGTCCAAGCCTCATGGCGGGACTGCGCCAGGGCCCAGACGGTAAAAGGCCCACGGCCGATGCCCTGCTCCTGGCCGCGGAAAAGGAATACAAGACCGGTAGCGCCATCACCGACCCCCAAGACAAAACACTCGGCACTGGCCAGTATCTTTGGGACCGCCTGACCAGCTGGTTAACCGGCGTCAGCAAGATTGAAGCCCTGCGCCGAGCCCTGCAGGACTGGCTCAAGGATGACAAGACCTTCGAGATAACTGACCAAGACGATACCTGCAAGGAGGTGGTGGCCTCGGTGGGCCAGGACATTCATTTCCTCATCACCGGCCACACCCACCTTGAACGAGCCATCGATCTGGGCGGCAGCCGTTTCTACTTCAATTGCGGCACCTGGATCCGTCTCCTCCGTTTCAGAGAGGAGATGCTTAAAGACGAAACGAATTTCCAACCGGTGTATGACTTACTCGTCAGTGGCCGGATACAGGATATCGATCAGGCCGTTTTTAATGGCCACCCCTTTGTCCTGCCACAACAGAGCGCGGTCTGCATCAAAACCAACGAAGACGGAACAGTGGTCGGCGAACTAACCCACATAGAAGGAACCGGTTCCATCACCCCCAGGATTATCAAACAGTTCACAAGGTGAAGAAATGTCCGAGATCCACACCATCAAACTGGAAATCCTGCGCCCCGGCCCGGCGCACAACCAGCTCCTTTCACCGCTGACGCCCTATCTCGTCCTCTGCGGTGCCGACGGACCGGTAACCCTGAGCCTGCCCTTTGAACAGCGGCAGTTGCTCATCCGCCTGGAACGACTGCGCTATTCTACAGGAAAAACAGCTGTCCCCGCCAGTCAACGTGAGGCGGAACTGCACGAATTGGGCGAGACCATCGGTGAGATGTTCGCTCAGGTTCCGGCATTACTTGCTGAACTCGGCAGTGTTCGCTCCCAAAAGGAAAAGTTTGTCCATCTGCGCCTGTCGCTTTCTGCCTTCGAACTCGCTCTCTTACCCTTTGAGACGGCTATTGCCCCAGAAGGTTTTCCCGGATCCGGTTCCCCAATTTTTCTCCAATCAAAGACCCCCATTACCCTGACCCGGGAGGTACGTCGCGGCCAGCCGCTGCCAGTGGAATGGAATCGTCTGCCTCGCATCCTCTTTATCTTTGCCTCGCCCGGTGGCTTGGCGTCGGTGCCCGCCAAGCAACATCTGCTCGCTCTGCGCCGCGCCATTGACCCTTGGATAAAGATTACCGACGATGAAGAAGAGCGCCTGATCGAGGTAAAAAAAATACTCACCGTACTGCCGGAAGCAACGCTTGAGCAGATCCGACAGGCCTGCATGGATACCGAGTATACCCATGTCCACATCCTGGCCCACGGCGCCCCCTACGATCATGCCGGTGACCAGCACTACGGACTTGCCCTGTGCAGCAGCACCAACCCGGCAGAGCTCGATGTGGTCGATGGTGAGCGGCTGGCCATCGCCCTTACCACCGATCGCGCCGCGACCTGCACCGCCCGACTTCGCCCCACCGTCCTCTCCCTTGCCACCTGTGATTCCGGTAATGTCTGCTCCGTACTCACCCCCGGCGGCAGCATAGCTCATGAGCTGCACGCAGCCGGCATCCCTTGGGTCTTTGCCTCCCAGTTTCCCCTGTGGATGCGTTCCTCGAATATCTTCGCCGAAGTACTGTACAAACGTCTACTCAAGGGGGCCGATCCCCGCTGCGTGCTCCACGAATTACGGCAACGTCTGCGCATCTCCTGCCCGGACACTCACGACTGGGCAAGTATCGTCGCCTACGCAACCGTGCCCTCGGATTTTGAAAAACAGGTCAGTGACTTTCGTGATCAGCAGACCCGTAAGCGCATCGAAACGAAATTCGAACGAATTGACGTTCTCCTCAAGGCAAAGAACTCTGAGGGCGACAATAAAAAGACCTTAGCACCAGAGATGGATACTCTCTGTGCTGGAATCCGTCAGGAACTGCAAGCATGGCGTCAAGAACTCGACGCCCAATCCTGCGGCAAGGAACTGGCAGAACGTCTGGGAGTGAGTGCTGCCAGCGAAAAAAGAATCGCCATTGCCTATGAGCAGATATCCAACAGGGAAAAAGAAAGAGTGGAGGCCTATCAAACAGCCTGCCAGTTCTACAGAAAAGCCATCGAAGCCGATATCTCCAACCACTGGGTCATCACCCAGTATCTGTCAATGCTCGCGGTCACCAAGCTGACAGAAGGCGGTGGCCTGTCCGGATTGGCCAGAGACTATGGGTATTGGTGGAACGCAGCTCGCCAAATCAGCCACTGGCAGTTGCCCACAGCAGTGGGGATAGAACGGGCCTGGGCCTACGGAACGCTGGCTGAACTGGAAATGCTGGGCGCTGTTTATGGAGGCAGAAAATATAACACAGAGGAAGGCAAAGAGACAATCAGCCGTTACTGCAAAGAAATTATGGAAATCTATGGTCCGCAGGATTTTCCAGTCCAATCAACCGTGCGCCAGTTCCGCCGCTATGTTGATATCTGGAAACAAAATAAATGGGATGAGCTGGCCAGGACCGCGCTTACCGCCCTCGGTGCCCACGGATAGAGGAGCAAATGTCCATTAGACCTGAAACTGATCCATCCTTAATCCCTCTCATGGTCAGCTGCAGATAAGGGGAGTTGCGGCCAGCTGATCAGGTAAGGAAGTGAACAGGACAAGGGAGAGATCTTGAGCACGACAGGAAAAAAGATTGAGACGCCTTTCGGCGAATACAAACCACGAATTGCCAGCCCTGAAGAACGTATGCGGGCTGCTGCGATCATGGGTGATGCGGTGGAGGCAATCGCCAGGGTCAACCATGACCAGTGGGCAGCGGAACGGATAGCACAGGGTTGGCGCTACGGGAGGCAACGTGATGACTCCGGAAAACTGCATCCTGGCCTTGTTCCCTATGAGCATCTCACAGATGGGGAAAAACAGATCGACGTAGAGGGTGCCAAGGCGGTGGTGGCTGAACTGATCAGGTTGGGAATCCTTCAGTACTGATTTTCTTCTCTGGCAAACTCTTCTCAGATGAGCCCATCAGTATGCTTCCGGAAAAGGAGGCATACCGTGCAAGGAGCCAGGGGCCAGTGTCCTTGAAGTACGCAGAGGAAAACGAGGAGGAAGTCATGACCATACGGGTGCTTGTAATCGACGACGAAGAGGATATCCGCCGCCTGGTACAAATCAAACTCAGCAAGGCCGGTTACGATGTGACTACCGCCAGTGACGGCGAGGAGGGGGTGGCTCTGGCCCTGAAAATCAGGCCGGACGTAGTGATAGCCGATATTATGATGCCCGGCAAGGACGGCTATCAGGTGGTGACGGAACTGAAAGGGCAGTTAGCCTTCGAACCACCGGTTCTCATCCTCCTCACCGCCAAAAACCAGAAGGCCGACATCATCCATGGTCTTGCCGGTGGTGCCGATGATTATGTGACCAAGCCCTTTTCCCCGCGGGAACTCATAGAGCGCATTGAGGTTGCCCTGATCAAGGCCGGCAAGACCTCACCTGGAAGTTAAGCCGATGTTTGTTGCCCTCCTCGGCCCTTCGTTTCTGCGGGTCGCTACAAGGTGAACTTTTGCAAGGGAAGAGCTGATGGCCGAAAGTGAAAAGGACAGCCTGGAGATGAACTCCAGCCAGCAAGAGATGGCCCCTTTCATGGAGCCTGCCGCAACCCCAGCCGCCAGATACTGGCAAGCCCAGCGTTTCGCCGAGGCCATACACCAGAAGTTCGAGGCCCACCTGGCCGCCGGCGAACTCGATGCCATTCGCCAGGAGTTTTACGTCCTTGCTCGTTATTACGGCCGCACCCTCGCTATCCTTCGCCATTCCCTGGCCAAAGGGCGTGAGCCCCTCCTGCGCGCCACCCTGAAAAACATTATCGCACTGCACCAGCCCATGCACCACATGCATGATCTGTCACCTTCTTCGGCGCCGGTAGTTCTGACCATGGACTCCGACACCCGGCACAACCTGACCGAAGACCTCATCATCGAGGTACTTGAAGAAGCTGCCAGGTCCCTGTCGGTAAGCACCATCACCCATCGGGTCAACAACCAGCATGTCCTGGCCAGAGCCACCACCGAGATTATCGAAAAACACCTGGAAAACCTCATGGCCTCTGGCTATGTACTCCCCGAGGCTGAGGGATTTGCCCGTTCCAAACGGGCCTATGACACCATCAACATCGACCGTAAGGGTCTCATGGCCCTCCTGGGGCCGGACCTCTACCATGTCTTCCAGGAAAATGGCTTCCACGGTCTGGTCGACCTGGCCAGCCGCAAGAATGCCTTCCAGCGTTTTTTTACAAAACTCTCCGGTGCCAGTGCCACCACCGCCGATCTCTTTGCCGCAGCCGCCCGGGAATTGACCCGGCTGCCCCAGTCCACCCCGCACTTCAGTCCCTGGCATCACGAGGAAGTCATTCACTCACCCCACCCACGACCCTATCAACATGACGCCTTTGCCGTGTTCCGTGGTTTCGGCTACAAAGGTCAGATCTTGGAGGCCCCTACCGGGAGCGGCAAGACGCTCATCGGCATGATGTGTCTGGATGACTGGTTTCACGCCCTCTCACCCGGTGAAGCAGTGCTTATCCTCGTCCCCACCGTCAACTACCAACAGCAATGGGTCAAGGAACTCTGCCACACCCCCATCGGCCTGCGGCTCACACCGGACGTCATCTTTACCGGGACCCCGACAGCCCTGGAAGCAGAGCGGGCCAAAGAGGGTCTGGCCCCGGCAGTGGTCATCATGACCTATACGGCTCTGGCCCAGACCGGATCCGGCTCCGGCAAGGGAGGTTTTGACCAGAACTCCATTGAGATTTTCCTCCAGGGCAGTGGCATCCAATACGTCATCCTCGATGAGGTGCACAAGGTAGCCGAGGATCTTAAATCCGTCTCGGCCCAAGTCACCAGTTTACTCACCGAGTGGCTGCAAGATGGCAGTCTGCGCGGCTTGATCGGTTTTTCCGGCACCGCTTCAGCTTACCGCAAAAAGTTTGAAAAACTGGGCCTGCACCTGGTCTACACCATGCCGGCCACCGATCTCATCGCCTACGGTTTTGTGGCCCCCTTTGCAGAATTCGGTATCCCCTTCGCCTATTCGGACAGGGAACAGCGAGTCCGCAAATCCATCAGCAACTACAAGAAACTGATGAAAGATTTTTTCGAACTGCTGGACGGCAACACCCTTCGGACCCAGTTCGCCTTCATTCCGCTGGAAGAGCGCCTGGCCGTGGCCCGGGATCTTCTCCACCTCTACAAAGGCCGCCGGGATCGCGATGCGGCCCTGGCCAAACATCTTTCCTCCTGGGAAACGGGCGGTGCGCTGAAGCTGAACGAAATCAGTTTGGTCATGATAATTCAGATCATCCACGGCTGCTCCGACCAAGAATTAGCAAGGAAATGCGCTGTCGGCCTGGACAGGGAGGGCCAGGAAGCGAAGCGACAACAGTTCCTCGACCTCCTGAGCCGCCTTGAAAGGGTGCGCTCAAAACTCAAAGAGGAGATGTATCTGCCTGATGTCCTCAGCAGACTCACGAGCCACGGATTTGGCCGCGAGCTGGACGCAGCGGCTCTCCGTGAGCTGCGCCAGTCCGCAGATCTGCCCCAAAAGCTGAAAACAGAACGACTCAAAGATCTGCTTGCCCAAACAGTGGTTGGCCTCTACAACGTCTTGAAAAATTTCTATCACCGCGTCGGCGAAGGACGGGTGGATTGCATCAAATCGATTATCGCTGCCGAGCGCCGGGCACGATCGGTGAACGGCATAATTGTTTTCGATACAGGAACCCCTATGCGCTGGCAAAAAGGACTGGCTGTACCCGGATATAAGGGTGTCGGCGGAGTTTTCGGCCAGATACTCGGCACTCCTGGGGTTACCCCCCTGGCCGTACTCTCCGGCGAGATCTATCTCCCCTGGCACAAGAACAATCCGCTGTCAGAACGCATTGCTACCTTCATCAAAAACGAGATCATGGTCCAGGAACTCGGCGAATCTTTTCTCAACCTTGTTCTGCATGGCCTCCAGGGCAAGACCGAGGACCTCGCCACTGTCCGGGCAACAGTGGCTTCGACCCTCACTGCATATATTACAAGCCTTACCGATGTCCATGCCCGACGTCCGGCCGAGTTTGAACACCAGGTCCTCCATCGTCTCCGGAAGGCGGTACAGGGCATACTGACGGTGCCAGAGGATGAAAAACTGATCGGCCGGCTCAGCCTGCGCCACCATCATCTCGGAAAATGGGTGGCGACATTCTACGACTATGCCATGATAGTCTCCGCCTTCACAGCTCCCCACACAGGAGAGCTGCAACAGGTCAACGGCAAGCGCCAGCAGTTCCTGGTGGTAACCATGGCCCAGGGCGAGCGCAAACAGCTCATGTATGACCTCACCGCCCGCATCATAGACGCCGAGTCCCTGCCCTTCAACATGATCATTGTCTCCACCTGGGCCCGGACCGGCTGGAACGTCATCCGTCCCAATGTGCTCATAGACGCCACTGCCACCAGAAACGTCACCGCCTGGCAACAGTTGCGCGGTCGAGCCATGCGGGCCATGCGGACCTGGAACAACGACTGCTATGGACTGGTCATGCTCCTCCTGGGATCCCATCCCCATGACAGCAAGGAACTGGCCAATCTGCCGCCAGATGTCTTGGAATCGGCGGATGAATTCCAACAGGCAATAGGGGCCAGTGCCCTTTTTGCAGAAAAGCATCGCGACTTGTTGCAAAGGGCCCACCAGGAGGCGGCCTCTCTTGCCGGCATCTCCCATCTCTTTCACAGTGATCATGACGAATTGACCCTAAAAATCGGGCGCAAAGACTGCCCCGACTGTCTCTCAAAAGAGGAAAAACTGCAACTGGCGGTAGAACTCTTGCTCACCCGCAACAAGGTAACCCATATCTACGAGATGGTTAAGGCCTACGGTACCCCCCAGGTTCGCCTGGACCTGAGCACCAAAACCTGGGGGCGCACCCAGTCCATCGCCGCCAAACACCGGCGCCAATATGGAGTGCACCCGATATCCGGGGTCTATGGGTCTGGTGAAGCACACGCACCGCTGATCTACGCCGGCGACCCTCGAACCAATCTTCCCGCCAAACTGCGCAGACTGCTGCTCACAACCTTATTGGAAAGCGACCCCTTGATTGTCAAAGGATGGCTCGAGACCGCTCTGGCAGAATCACCTCCCACTATGGGCCGGTAAGGGAACACCCTGGCTGAGATTACGCTTCCATTTGGGCCAGGTTCAGATGATGTAATTGCGCAAAAATCGCAGGCGTAGCAGGGTTACAGTGCGGATTTTGTGATTGAGTCACATTCAAAAAGTTAGCCCGAAGTAATGATGCAGGATTGACCAGATTATTTACTTACAGGCCCTTAGCCCTCATAACAGGTGCCTGCCAAATCCACCCCTGAGTATACCGATGCACAGTGCCCCCCTGCCCGACAATGAGGCGCAGCGCCTGGCAGAACTCCGTTTTCTGCATATCCTTGACACCCCGTTCGAGGAGCGCTTCGATCGCATCACCCGAACTGCCGCCAAGCTTTTCCAGGTCCCTATCTCCCTGGTCAGCCTGGTGGATGACAGCCGTCAATGGTTCAAATCATGCCAGGGACTGGATATCCGTGAAACGTCGCGTAAGATCTCATTCTGCAGCCACGCCATCCTCGCCGATGGTCCTTTTGTCATTGAAGACGCCAGAAAGGATTCCCGTTTTGCCGACAACCCGCTGGTCACCGGCAAGCCGCATATCGTTTTCTATGCCGGTCATCCGCTCGTCGGTCCAGGTGGCCACAAACTTGGCACCCTCTGCCTCATCGACCATCAACCGCGCCTCCTCTCTGAGGACGAAGACACCGCCCTGCGGGATTTAGCAGCCTGGGTCGAACTGGAACTTGGGGCAATCAGAATGGAGGCCCTCATCTCCTGCCTGGCCGATGCCATGCTCATCTTCGACAGCCAAGGTATTATCGAAGAGGCTAACCCAGCGGCAGAAGCGGTTTTTTCCAGGAGCCGACAGAAACTGCTGGGCCAGCAGATCGAGATATGCATCCCGGACTATACTCAGGCAGTCCGGGAGCAACTAGGTATGAACATGATGACCAGAGCCCACGCCCATTGTGGAGAATATTCTGGCCAGCGCCGAGACAGGAGCAGATTCCCTCTGGAGATCTCGGTCAGCATGACCCTCTGGGAAGGACGACAGATTTTCATCTGTATGGTCCACGACCTGACGGCGCGAAAGGAAGCAGAAAAAACACTGCACGAAACCCTTATCCAATTGAAGCGCCAGTTCCTCAAGGCCGAGCAGGCACGAAGCGAAATCAGCGCCATATTGGATGCCAGTAAAGAAGCCATGCTCCTGTTAGCCCCGGACGGTTCGGTTCTTGAAGTCAACCACCGTTTCGAACAATTCTTTTCTGTTATTGGCACAGAGATAAAAGACAAACCCTTCAGCCATTTCCTCCCCCTCGCCCAACAGATCTTCGTCGCCCCCCAGGCCTTTGAATCCCTTCTCACTGCCACCTGGGGCAATGATCATCGCCGCTTCAAGGAGGCCATCTCACAGGCCTGGCCCCAGAAACGGGAGCTTGAACTCTTTTCCACGCCGGTGAGTGCCGGGGAAGGAAATTTTCTCGGTCGGCTCTATGTGTTTCGGGATGTCACCAAGGAACGGCAGATCGATCGCATGAAATCTGAGTTCGTCTCCCTTGTCTCCCATGAGCTGCGCACCCCCATCACCTCGATCATGGGTTACATCTCCCTCGTTCAGGACGGTGATGCCGGTCCTGTAAATGAGGAACAAAAAGAGTACCTTGATATCGCCCTGAAAAACACCTCCCGCCTTTCTTCACTGGTAGGCGACCTTTTGGATGTCTCACGACTGGAATCGGGATCACTGCAGCTGAAGCTTGGGCCGGTGGACCTGCGTACCTTGGTGAGGGAAGCTCTTGAACTTCTCGGTCCACTGATCAGAGAAAAGGGGCAGACTGTTAACCAGGTGCTGCCCGAAGAACTGCCTCTGGTTTCAGGAGATAGTGAACAACTCACGCAGGTGATCATCAATCTGCTCTCCAACTCCTATAAATACACGACGGCCGGTGGTCGTATCACTGTTTCAGTGAAGGCCTCTGGCAATAGAATCGAACTTGCCGTGATGGATACCGGCGTCGGCCTCTCTCCCAAGGAACAGGGGCAACTCTTCACCAAGTTCTTCCGAGCCGACCATCCGGCTACCCGAAAAGAGGGTGGCACGGGTCTCGGCCTGTGGATCACCCGCTCGCTGGTGGAAATGCATAACGGCCACATCACGGTCAGCAGCGAACCGGGCAAGGGTTCAACCTTCACCGTCACTCTACCGATTCATAAGCACCTTGGCAGGAAGCCCGCAGGTAAAAGCAAGTAGAAAAAAGAGGGGAGATCTGGGCAAGAGAAGAGGAAGAGGATGGGACAGGCCCGAATGGCAGGATCTGCCCATTGCCCTTATTCCATAAGGGTATCAAGCTGATTACTCAGACAATATCCCCTGAGTTCGCGCCATTCAGGTCTATTCGTGATCAGGTTCCAAAGACCTCTTTTCACATGAGGCCATTGGCATAACGTATTGCCACAAGATAACATTTCCCAGCCCTGTCAGGATCAATTCCCAACTCTGCAAGTAATCGGGTGAAAACTGCATCCTGGTTTCTCTCAAAAGCTATGGGGATCTTGAGGAAGGTTGTATAATGGCCGGTTTTCAACAACAGGGCGTCCTTGATGTTTTTGCTGACCGGCAAATGTTCCATTATATCCTTCATTGGTCTGTTAAGCATAGTATCTAAGAGAGAAAAGAGCCCCATCATGAATAATTCCGAGGCATCGCAGGGGAGGGGACTGGCCAGGCCAAGCAATTCACAAAACTTCGCCCTCACGAGGACCAGACGAACCAGTTCCCCTGGCTTTTTTACGGCCAACTCGGAGACAATCATCAACATAATAAAGCGTCGCAGCTCTTTTTCCCCCAGATAGGCGATGGCATGCTTGACTGTTTTCACCTCCTGCAGACGATAAAAATAAGCGGAGTTCAGAAATTTCATGAGTTTATAGGTTATTGCCAGGTCAGTATTGATAATTTTATGTAATTTCTCGATGGTGGTTGTTTTCTTGGTGACCTCTGCCAGAAGAGCCAGGAGGCTGGCCTTATTCGCTGATAACTCTTTGATCTTTATATGTTCTGGTTTACAGAAAAAATACCCTTGATAATAGGTAAAGCCCAACTTGTTGGCTTTCTCAAACTCATCAAGTGTTTCAACCTTTTCAGCAAGGAGTTTCACCTTGTGCCTTGAGAGCAGGTTAAGCGTCCGCATAATAGTATCAAGGGGGGTCATTCGAATATCGATCTTTATGATATCTGCCAGTTCTATAAGCGGTTCAAGTTGGCGATGATAGACAAAATCATCTAAGGCTATGGTATAGCCGTCCTCATGCAGACGCTGGCAGGCAGAAATTACCTTCTCGGTCGGCTGGACATCCTCAAGTATTTCCACCACAATTTGTGATTTTGGAAAAGAGGCGGGAAGCATTTCCTCTATCAATTTCTGAGGAAAGTTGATGAAGCAGGGTCTGAATCCAGATATATCTTTAATATCCTTGGTCAAGAAAACGCTTGAAAGTACGCTGGCGGTTGCCCGGTTCCCACTTACCTTGTCCAGCGCATAATGCTTTGCTCCCCGATAAAGCAGTTCATAGGCAAAAAGCTTTTTGTGAACGTTGAGAATCGGCTGCCTGGCGATAAATTGATCCATAAGGCTATTGCTCTTATTTCTGAAAGAGAAGAAGTTTATTTGCGCCGTAGTTGCTGGGTAAAATAGGTTCTGATCAGGCTTTGGGTGGAGGGTTCGATAAGAATAAATTTGACGGCAAATTGGTCCTCCGTCGCCCGAACAACAACGGCCTTCGCTTCAACCATATTTTCTTTTTCCTCGAGTTTGATGGAGATAAGAACCTTTTCCTGCACAGACACAGGCAACGTGGCTGATTCAAAGACACAGCCTCCTGAGGAGATATTGATTAAACGCCCCTGGCCCTCATCGTATGCGGTTTTGTATGTGACGAGATGTCCATTACAAGACAGACGTAAGGCATTGCGTTTTGACTTTCTTGATCGCCTGGCAGCACTCACCCAAACACCCTTTTTTTATTCTTGAACAGAATTGATTCCAGCTGACTACCATACCTGCAACGTTCACAGATGAAGCAAGCAGATTTGTATGAGCCTATCCCGTTATATGAGACCGGATTTAAAAGTGTATCATTTTTCTCCATCTATTAATATAGGTACAAATACCTATTTCATATAAAATCTACCATGGCATTGATGATAGCCAGGGCAAGGTCATAGTTCCCCATCGCTCAGGGCCCGGTGCGCCCCCCAAAAAACAGTTATCAGGAGCCCGGCCCGGGGATTACAACTCACCCAGGTTACCGCAAAGGACATCCGTGTAGAGAAAGCCAGAGGTACGCAAATGGAAAAAAAAGTATTATTTTTTATTCGTGCAGTCTTTATTGCCCTTCTCCTTGCCTTCCCAGCAAAACAGAGCTCAGCCCATTCCAATTCTCTTCTCTTTGGGGTCATGCCGGATCAGAGTCCCAAGTCCATCATTAAAAACTTCTCCCCGTTGGCTGAGAAGCTTGAAAACGAAACCGGCAGACATGTAAAACTGGTCACTGCCCCTGATTTATACACTTTTCTTGATCGCGTATCCGAGGGAGTATATGATTTGATTTATATTTCTAACCGGGGATATCTTATGGCGACCCAACAGGGGAAATATCATGCAATTGCCAAAGGCATTCCTTCTATACGCGGTGGGGTGATTGTCCACAAGGACTCCAGCATATCCTCTCTTCGGCAACTCAAAGGCAGGCGGGTTGCAGCAGCGATCCCAGAGTCATTCGCCTGTTATCAGTTTTTGGAAATTAAACTTCAGAAAATGGGTATTGCAGAAGACGTTTCCTTTACTTTTCTTAAGAAAATTGACACGATTATTTATAGTGTCCTCAATAAAAAGTATGATGCCGGAATCATCAAATTGTCCTTCCTTAACAAAGCAGATTTTCATAATATCAGGCACAATTTGAAAATTATTGACACATCACTGGAAATTCCAAGAATGCCTTTTGCGCTCAGGAATGATATTGACAGAACCATGGAAAAAAAGATCGTGAAGACCTTTGAGTCGATTAATAGAAAGGACTCTATGGGAAGGAATATTCTGCAACAGTTGGGTGTACAAGCCATCATCCCCGCCTCCGACGATGACTACAACGAATTCAGAGAGTTTCTCAGCACACGAGGCGGAATTATGCTGGAAAAATTATAATGCCTGCGTTCAAGCTCAGAACATATCTGATCATTGCCTTTTCTCTTCTCACCTTTACTCTTACCTTATCAGCAATACTACTGCTCAGCCGTCAAGTCGATCAATATGGCCAAAAAGTCATGGCCATGTATGGCGAAACCCTTGCCAGAGATCTCGCATTTTCTGCGGCAGATCATCTGATTGTCCAGGAATACGGGCAACTTTCGGATCTTATTGCAGAGTTTTCACAACGGCCGGATCTTGGCCATATTTCTATCATTGGTGTTGATGGAATAATATTATCCGATTTACAAAAAGAGTTTCTCGGCAAAGATGTGGACACGGTTTATCCAAACTTTCTCTACAATGAATTTCTCGAGGTCATCTTTGCTGAAAATATGAAGAGCATGAATGTCTATGCCCCCATACATGTTTTTGATCGCCTGTATGGGTATGCAAGCGTTACCGTGCTCCTTGATTCACAGATAGCCCTTCAGCAACAAATCAAAAAAAAGGGAGGAATGGGCGGCCTCCTATTTTGGCTGGTGAGCCTTTTTGGCGTAATAGCCATTTCGAGGAAAATAACAAAACCTGTGTCGCAAATGCTCTTAAGCGCAAACAGAATCTCCGACGGTGATTTCAGCAAGCCTGTGCCAATAACAGGCCCTGAAGAAATACAACATTTTGCCGGCGCCTTCAATACAATGGCTGAAATTATTGGAGAACGGGAAACCAGGCTGCGCACTATCCTGGACTCCATCCCCGACGCCGTCTTTCTTGCAGATCGCGAAATGAAAGTGCTCTGGGCCAATAAAAAAGCACAGGAAATAAGCATGGGATCTATAGGTGCACCGTGCCACACCGTTTTTTGGGCCAGTGAACAACCATGTGAGAACTGCCCCTGTCATGAGGTGCTTGAAAAAGGAAAGGTAATAGAAGCAACCTTTCAGAGTCCCGTAACCGAAAATGAACAATCCAAGTGTCTTGAAATATCAGCCGTCCCCTTGTTTGACACCATTGGCAAGGTCAACGGTTTTGTCGAAATAGCCAGGGACGTCAGTGCACGACTCCAGGCTGAAGAAGAGAAGGCCATGTTAATGGAACAGTTGCTCCAGGCCCAGAAAATGGAGTCCATTGGTCGCCTGGCCGGTGGGGTGGCCCATGACTTCAACAATATTCTCAGTGCCATCAACGGATATGCCGAAATATGTCTGCTGAAGATGGAGGAAGATAATCCTTTCCGGGAAAAGATACGCATTATCCTTGAATCCGGAAAACGGGCAACGAGGCTGACTCAGCAACTCCTGGCCTTCAGTCGAAAACAGATCATTAAGCCCGAACTCCTTGATCTGAACAGGGCAATTGACGATACCCGTAAAATGCTTGAACGTCTGCTGGGAGAGGATATCGAGATTAAGATTATTCAGGACGAAGCGTTGTGGCCGGTAAAAGCTGATCGTTCCCAACTGGAACAGGTAGTGCTCAATTTGACGATTAATGCCCGTGATGCCATGCCGCTTGGTGGTAACCTCACCATCGAAACAGCTAATATCATGCTTGAGAAGAAGTCTGTGAAGGACCATTACATTATCAGCCACGGCGACCACGTTATGTTGACTATTTCCGATACTGGTCAAGGGATGAGTCGGGAAACCAGAGAACACATTTTTGAACCCTTTTTCACTACCAAGGAACAGGATAAGGGAACAGGTCTCGGTCTGGCCACGGTCTACGGGATCATCAAACAAAACAGTGGCGAGATAATGGTTTACAGTGAACAAGGCAGAGGCTCTACCTTCAAAATCTATTTGCCCCGGGCCGAAGAAGTCATTGAGACACAAGAGACCGGCCCGATAGATGAGAATACTGGCGTCAACCGAGGCACGGAAACGATTTTGCTGGTTGAAGATGATGAAATTGTGCGGAGGATGAGTGTCGATATCCTTACCGGTCTCGGCTATACCGTACTCGATGCGGAAAACGGCGAAAACGCCCTCTTGCTCTACTCCCATTACCAGAGTAATATTGATTTACTTCTCACAGACGTGGTAATGCCGAAAATGAGCGGTACAAAACTGGCCTCAACGGTGAAGGCACAATGGCCCAAAACAAAGGTCCTTTTTATGTCGGGCTATACGGAAAATGCTATTATCAATTATGGCGTAACAACAGATCATATTAACTTTATTCACAAACCATTCAGCCCTCAATCGCTCTCCCGGGCAGTGCGCACCGTATTGGATTGAGCTGAGTTCTTCTCCTCTTTCAAGGATAACACCTGGCAATGCTTCACATCAGGGGGGTAAATTTTTCCCAGCAGCAGACAACTGGAGACGAGTATATTTTTTTCTGCTTCAAGTAATCATAAGAGTATTCAGTCAAAGCCATCTTGCAACATTGCCTTTTCACTCAAACTCTTCGTTATGAGAAAAAGTTGATCCTCTGAGTATCAAACAGATGCCTGCGGTAAAATTCTTCTCACGCCTCGATTTTAAGGAAAATTCTAATGTTCCAAGGTACCAATAAGATTGATTTGGAGTCCGCCATGAAGCAACTTTCTTTGATCATCTGTTTGTTTTCATTCTTTGTGTCGCTACCAGCTTATGGGAGTAATAATTTCGTCATTGATTTTAGAGGTGAAAAATCTATCTGGAGCGGTGAATTCCTCTATTTGAGAGAACTTATTGAACGGAACGCCCCTGACTATGCAAGACAGCGAATTACTCATATAATGCTTTATGCTAATTCAAGAAATCGTCATTCCGATGGCTATGTCCAACTTCTGGACGATAACAGAAGACTCATTTCTGAGGACTTATTGGCAAATGGGTATGCGTCGTTGCCCATTTATGAGAAGTATCAGAGACCTGCCTTTCTTTATTTTGAAAAGGATGTCTCTTTGGACCGAATTGAATTTATTACGGAAAGCTACCAAAGAGACCCCAGACAAAGACGAGAGAATAGAGAGAAGAGAGAGAATAGATTCCGAAATCAAGATCAACTCATTGAAATCGGTAATTTTGTGAAGACAAGCTATGAATCTGAAGTCAAAAAGTTCTCTTTTCCCTCTGGAGGGTTTTCAAAAATCAATTTTAGAGTCCATATTGGCGAAAAACATGCCGTGATTGTCAATTCGATCCTGGTGTTGTCAAACCAAAGAAAACTCAGTTGGAAAACCGTAGGAAGACGATTGGCCAGTGGTGATAATGAGTTCACCCTCGATGTACCAGAAGATGCAACCGATATTCAGGTCTCATTTGCCCATGGCCAAGGCTCTTCGGTACAAATTTTCCTGCTTCCTTAATCCATAAGCCTGAGGGGTATATTTTAAAAAAATCGTAACTATTCAGCAGCACTTCATCTTCGTCTATTGAGGTCTTCTCGAAGAGCACGAGTATCCTGCAAAGGCCTCACTGAACGAAAAGAAAGCACTGTTAAACAGTTACAGAGCGGTTGTTTGGCAATTATTGGCCATTCCCTGAATAGGTACAAAAAATCGTATAGTTGAGACAACTCATCATCCATGCCTATTTGTTGCTATCTACCAGTATTGCCAGGTTCAACAGTTGGGAACTGAGCTTTATTTCCTGCTCTGCTGCCGTCTCCCTGTTGATTTCAAAACGCAGTTTTTTATCTTCAACGATGAAGTTTATCCCTCCGCCATCACTGGCAAAATTTTCCGTTTCACCAATGGTCAACACCGCTTTTCCTTTAACATCTGCAAACATTTCAGTAAACGTAGAGCGCCTCACCTCTTCACTGAAAAAGAGCATATGACAGCCCTCGACATCCTCTTTTTCATCCATGTAGCGAACGTCGAGCTCTCGACCGCCAATAGTTACGCCCTCAATACTTGCAAAAAAATGTCTCATCCTTTTTTCCCTTACAACACAAAGACTTAATGGATCATCTGGACTTGCAAAGGCCTCTTTCGGCCACTGGCTGAATTTGGCAAAATTAACAATAAATGCCGCTTTAAGCCGATACTCTTCACTGGTTTGGCCAAGAGCGGTCCCATTCAGCCCAAAAAACAAGGCCGCCAGCAGACAGGAAATCCTGCCTGAGCGAATGACTGCCCGTTTTATTTTCTCGACTGTCAATTGCATGTCTTGAAAGACTGAAAAAGAATTCACATTAAAATCGAAAAGACACTTGCAAACGGAACGTTCTCCCATCCTGCGGAATATTAAAATAGGAGTAGTCATCCGCATTCACATCATAAAAATAATGTTCACCTGATGCCGGAACCTCTATGCCCTTATCAAACAGGTTATAGATATTGAACGACAGGTCAACAGTGTCAAACAGGGTTCCGCTGGTGATGCTCAGGTTGGTCAGAAAATAGGCTCCTGCATCCTCTCCGCTGTACGTTGACTTGCGATCAGCAACAAACACCAATTCAGGTGATATGTACATTTTTTTTCGAGAAGAGAGGAATTGAAATCCCTCCAGAGGCGCTTACCGTTGGAGAATTATCCAGGCCTCTATCATCATCATAATATGTTGTGTCCACCCAGCTCATACCTAGATGGCTCTTCATGTCATTGGCGAAATGAGATTCAAGGTGTATTTCCGCCCCATCACTCCTTACTTTGGATGTGTTTTGAAACTGAAGAGCCGTGTCCTCGACCTGGACAATCAGATTCTCGATGTCAAATCTATACAGACTGCTAACAAGACGTGTATGCTTGAACAGCTTCTGTTCCCAGACAAATTCCCAGGTCTTGATTTCTTCAGGCAGCAACTCTTCATTACCGATTTGCCATCCACCATCATCATAGAATTTTTCATAGTTGTTGGGGGCACGGAATGCTTCACCGTACAACAGTTTCAATGTTGTTGCTGAATATGGCGAATAGAGGAGAGCAACTCGTGGGCTCCACTGCTCCTCAGCGGTCGAATAATCATCGAGTCGAATTCCGGCAAGCAGACGTAAATCGTCAACAAGAACATATTCCCCCTGGGCATAACAGGCTCTGTTATGATAGGTATTGTTTTTTGTCCCTGTATCCAAGGTTAATGCGTAGTTGGGGAAAACATCCCAGTTTTTTTGATTAATTTCATAAACATCCACATATTCAACCCCTGCTGTAACAGCGAGTTTCTCACTTATATCCATGCTGTAGCGAATTTCCATTCCCCACTGTTTTGAATTGCTTTCATCTTTATTAGTGATGTATGTCCCTGACCATCCACCCTCTTCAAAGAAAGGATACTCGCCAGAATAAGCAAAGGTATCATGATAGAGACGTGCCGCAAGCTGGCCATTCTTTTCTGGAAAGAGCGTGGTATGATAATTTACTTCAAAGGAGGTCTGCTCGTCGATTGTGTACATACCGCTGTCATTGAAAGATCCATCCCATGCTGCGGTAGGAACGGTCTTGGTACGCTTACTGCTGTATACTAAAAACTGCCAATCCTTATACGAGAGTTTGAGAGATCCCTTATATGCATCCTCATCGTCAACTCCTGAGGCCACTCCGTTGTTGAAACCATAGTCTACTTGATCCCGTTCCGGGAAATAGATACTCTTTTCTCCATCAGATTGGAGGCCGCTGTGAGACCCGGCTATATCGAGGCCATTAGCGAGCACCTTCCCATACTCTATATATCCTTTGTGCCGGTTGTGGCTTCCAGTCTCTGTTGTAATTCTCCCCCCGTCAATATCGTCTCCTGTGCGGGTAATGATATTGATCACGGCAAACAGGGCATTGCTTCCCCACAGGGCCGAACCGGGACCTTTAACGACTTCAAGGCGTTCTACGTTTTCAATATCGACGGGTAAGGCATCTTCGATATAGGCTTGATCATAGAGAGCATTATTGACTCGATGCCCGTCAATGAGGATGAGGACTCTCGTATTGTAGTCACCCGGGAGACTGAAACCACGTACCCCCGGTAGCTGTAGTTGCGATCAGAGCTCTGATAGAGGCCGGTGATTCTTCTTAATGAGTCTGCCAGGGTGCGATCGCCGTAGCCGCGTATATCTTCGCGACTGATTACGAACGCCGAAGCTGCAACCTCTGATATTTCCTGGGATTTCTTAGAGGCAGAAACAATCCTGATCTCCATCAGTTCCTCTAGACTGAACTCGGTGTAATCTATTTCTTAGGCCTGGAGAGAACCTATCGGACTCAGCAATACTGCTGTTGACAAAAAAATTAACAAGGGGTGCCATCTATTCAATATTTGTTTCATTGGAGCCATACCCCACCCTTTTTGAGGGTGTTGTCTTCCTTTTCCCAAACGAGGAGAAAATTCCTTAAGATGATTATTCGAATCTCTAGGAGCCTGTCGGACTTAGACATAAAACCATCATATCTAGTCCTTTTCTAACTTACTTACTCACAAAGGCTCTCCCCTCGCAACAATTTTGATCAGTATGGAATTTATGGAGATACACAGACATGGCGCTCAATATAATGCATTAGAACGATAGGTTTTCTGGTCATGAGACAGGGGAGAAGCTACCCACCTGAGTGATAGCCGGCAGGGATCTGGAAGAGAATCAGCGCCGCGAAAAAAAGAGGCGTAACAACACGTTGCTCACAAAACGAAAGGCTTCTTTTCCTGGATGATGCGGAGCAGGTTGTTTAGGCGGCTGATTTTCTCTGCAATCCTTTCCTGGTCCCTCTCCTCCCTCTGCAGCTTGTTAGCCAAGGTGTAAAATTCCAGGGCCTTGCTGATATCCAACTGCTCCATAAACAGGTCGCCAGCCTCTTCTCTTAATCGTGCCTCTTCCTCTTGCTCCTTGTTCTCCATTGCCTCCTCAATTGCGGAATTGACAAGGAGCAGGCGCTGCTGAATGGTCTTATTACGGCTGGTAATCAGGTCCAGGAGCTGACTGTAGGGGATTGCATCCGGATCCAGGCCCAGGGCCTGAGCCAGTTGAACCTTTGTTTGCTGACGAAGCCCTCTTGCGTGGCAGTAGTGGGCCAGAAGAGCATGAAAATAGGGTTCCTCCGGGTATTGCCTGAAAAGCTGCTGAAAATTCCCTTGCGTCTTTTCTGTCCGTTCCTGCTCTTCACCATTTAAGAGATAAAAGTAGAGTCGCCCCTTGCTCAAGGCAGCCTTTGATTGCGAATCGTAGACCATCCAGAAATAGAGCTCTCCCGCCTGGAGAGGTACGGCATGCTCGGGATATTGAACCCGGTTCTCCCTTGTCGTCCATTGAAAAACTTCCTCGCTTCCCTGTTCGGTTTCCCAAAAAACCCGGAGCAGGTAGCTTTCAACAGCCGCCATCCTGTCCCACTGAAAAACCGGGTGCGGATCGGAAATCGCCTCCAGAGGCATTAGATCCACCTGCTCGCCGCGAAGTCCTGCCAGCATCTCGAGAAGGCTTTTCAAGGTCACCTCCGGCTCTTCTCCCGCATGTCCGAAGGAAAAAGAAATACAGAGGAGGACCGTTGCGAACAGAATGATTTTTTTCATATACCCCTTCCCCCTCTCAATTAAGATAACTTGTCTGATTAAAAATCATTTTCCTGCCTTCCAGTTCCATATATCTTACCAGATTTTTATCCAACAGGATGACCCTCTTCAGAGGATAATCATAAGCCACCCATCTCCCATATCGCTCACCAAGAAGGGCCACATGGAGAGTCTTACTCGGACCATCCCCATACTCAAGGAGGGCAATGGGGTATTCATTGGGATGCGACAGCCCACCATGATATGCGATCAGAATCAAGCTCTGAAGCCCCATCAGCAGGCTCAAGACCACCGTAATAAAACGCTTGCCACTCAAGGGCGCCCGTTCCTTGAAATCCGCACTGATAAGTTGCCAGCAGGCCGCACCATAGAGGAGGGTCATCAGCACGAGACAGCCGTATCCCTCCTGGTTGTGCGGAGACACCCCGGTAAAGAGCATATTACTGCCCGGGTTCAACGATACATAGTGAGACAGAATAAAAAGAGCCTCGACCAGGAGGGAGAGGGCCATAAGTATCCATAACAAAGGGTACGTCCCCTGGGAGAATATCTGCCTTTTTTTCAGGGTGAAGAGCAACAGAAAGGTGATGAGAAGAGCAGCCGGAAGTATCCAGCCTACCTCCCGGACACGATCCACTACGGCCAGCAGCATGGCAAAAAGTGAATTAAAGAAAAACATCCCCCCCTGATACAACAAATCCTGGGCTGTAATATCCACCTGAACCCCGAGAACATGATTATGAGAGGCAACTGAAAGATAGCCAACCGCTGTCAGAATACCGGCACTGCCACCGGCAATTTTCAAATACGAATCCAGGCTGTATCCGCTCCGGCTTTTCTCCTCTGTCATTTCCATCCCCCAATAAGAATAAAGGGTGCCCAGTAACAGGGCTTATCCACTGTTTTATCGTTTATGAACTGCAGTTGGGTACGTTGCAGGGCCTCGGCCTTCTCATAATGCCTGAGGTTCTGGTAAAAAACATCCATGAACCTGGCTGTGGAACGGTCATCCACCTTCCAGAGACTGACAACCAGAGAGGCAGCGCCGGCATAGAGAAAACTATTACTGAGCCCAACCATATCCTCCCCCGACGACAGGCTGACAACACCTGTTTCACAGCCACTCAAGGTGACGAGGGAAGACGGCAGATTCAGGTTAAATATCTCACGAACTTCAAGATGTTCCTCTTTAGCTCCCAGCTGCAGGTAGGATAAGAGTGGGCTTTGACTGAGAAATACTCCATGCATGGCAAAATGGATAAACCTGAATTTTCCATCCAATTGGCGGATGTTTTCTCTGGTAACATCCTCTCCGGTCAGGATAAGTGAATCGGGGTACAAGCGCTTGATACTCTCTACTTCAAGGCCGACAAACGGAAGAGAAAGATCATCGGCCAGGATAACCGTGTCCTGGCCTGATTTTTTCTCGTTGTCCAGAGAGAAGCCAATGACGCTTGCACTGGGAGCAAAAGAGAGGCGATACTGTTGAACAAGATAACCCTCTGCGGTTTGCAGGGCGGCAAAAGGGACATGGTGGAGAAGTCCGTGCGGAATGATGCTCAGGTGCGTTTTGTTTGTCAGGTAAGGGGTGATGGGGGCAATGAGTGTGGTGGAGAGAGAGCGAAGGATTGCAGGCATGCGTTTACTTAGCCAGGGATTTTGCCCTTTGACAATCTCGGACAACTCCTGTATCTGCCCGGCCAGGGCATCAAGCTGTCTCTGGGGCACGTAGAGAGTATCCACCCTCCCCTTGCTCACAAGCGACTGTTCCTGGAGATCGGCAAGACCAATTAACCTGACAGCACGGATATCATCCCTGGTCACTATGAAAATATTCAGGTTCCAGATGCCCTCTCCTGTTCCGAGCCCGGCGGAAGGATGGCCAGCACTGTGGTATTCCACCAGGGCACTGTCCGGACCGAGAAACTGTTGTATTTTTGTAAGGGGCAGGGGATTAACTGCTACCAGAGAGGTATACGCAGGATCTTCTACTCGTATCCTGTGCTGGAACATCTCATAGTCACGGTAGGCCTGATTCACCTCATTGCTGTTATTTTCTTTCTGCAAGCGGCCAATTCTCGCCAGGAGAACCCTTCCCTCTTCCGCCAGAGCCTGGTCTGTTTCTTTTTTGGGAACTATTTTTTCGTTCCCGAGCATGTCGAGCAGAGAGCGTGATTTTTGCCTCTCCAGGTAAGAGAATCCCTTCTCAACTTCCTGCCGGGAAAGGCATTCGTAAATCATGGAATCATAGAGGCTGGAGAATTTAGCCTGGAGAGAGGTCTTGAATTCTGTCAACCCAGCTGTCTCCCTGGCCCGTTCAAAGGCATCAATTCCGCGCTCCAGAGCTCGAAAAGAATCCTCCGCTCTGCCAAGGCTGCCATATGCGGTGCTCAAAGCATCCCAGGTCTTGCCTGCTTCGGCCCAGAGGTTGTTCTGTTCATAGTATGAAATCGCTCTTGGGTAAAATCTGAGCGCAGTAGATAAGCGTCCACCGAGTTGATAACTGCTGCCCACCAGATAGGCCATATCGGCAATTTTGCTCTGCTTACCGGTCTGTTCAAAGAGGGCCAGCGTCTCTGTGTAACAGATAATCGCCTCCTCGTATTTCTCGAACTGGAGGAGGATGTCCCCCATCCGCATATAAACAGTGGCCAGCACCTCTTCATTGCCGCCGCGGGCGGAGAGGATCTGTTCCGCGTCCAGGAGAAGATCTACCGCCTGGCCATACCTTCCTTGTTGGGCATAAATATTTGCCGAACCCGCCATGAGCTGGGCCGCTGTCACAAGGTCTCCGTTTTCAGTGGCCAGAGTGACACCGGCCTGGTAATCGACCAGAGCCTGATCATATTGCTTGAGACGTTCATAAAGACCGGCCCGTAAGGCAAGGGCATTGGGGAAAAGCCAGGGACTTGCCGATTTTTGTAATTCCTTCACATATCGATCAGATACGGACAAGGCCTTTTCATATTCACCGATTCTTGTATAGAGCGTAATCAGACTTGTTTGGATCAGGGATATCTTGTGTCTTCTCTGCCCTGATTCTGCAACCTTAAGCGCCTGTTGAAGGGAGGCGAGTCCTTTCTGATACTGTTCCTCCTGGATCAACAGGTCGCCAAGAGAATAGAGGACATCCGCCTCAATCGCTCGGTTCCCGCTCTCCCGGGCCATATTTGCCAGCTCCATGAGCAGCAAGGCCGATTTTTCCTCTGCAGCTGGACCCTGGAATTCGGCCAGACTGATTTTAAGTGATATCTCGTCAGCGATGGCCCCGATTTCCTCAGCAAGAACCAGCCCCTTTCGCCAGAGCATCTCGGACTTTTCATAATCACCTGTCCCGTAATAGAGGTTCCCAAGCAGTGAATATATCCTGATAGTCCGGGCTTTGTTTTTATTTTTCTCATGAAAAACCAATACGTTCTGAAAAACAGTCTTGGCTGTCTCGGGGTCGCCCTGCATCCAGGAGTACATTCCCCTGGCCACATTTACCATTTCGACACCGGGAAAATAATCGACTTGGCGATACAGATCCTCTGCCTGCTTCAAGATCTTGAGATAAACATCATATTGGCGGAGATAAAAAAAGGCCGGCCCACCTGCAAGGAGTGCATCAGCCGCGTCCTTTGGCCTTCCCAATTCTCCATACAACGAAGCGGCTGCCTGGGCCTGAAGACAAACCTCCTCCAGGTTTCTCTCAGCACTTAATGGAAACAGGGATGCCCGAGCGAGCTGCGCAGTTGCCAGGGTATACTGGTCTTTATTTTTGAGCTGTTCAGCCAGCGCCTTGGCTTTTTCAAGATAGGATTCTGCTGCCTTGAGATCAACGTCCGTACTGTAGCGTATCAGTTCGGCATAGACTTCTATCTCGGTTGCCAGTCTGTCCTGCAGGTGATACCATGCCAATACCTTCTCCAACATCCGAAGACTGTCGAGTAAATATCCCTGTTGACCCCTGATTTTGGCCTGGACAAAGAGGGCCTCCATCTCCATGGTTTTTTGACTCTCTCCCATTGCCGATTGTCTGGCGTTTTCTGCGCTTGTCAGGGCCTGTTTGAACTGACCGTTTTCCAGCAATTCCCTGGCATTCTGCAACAGGGCATGGGCGTCATGGTGGGCATCGGTCGGTGCAGACCTGGCTTGGAAGAGAAATACTGGGGAGGCAAAAAAAAGAAGCAAGATGATACCGATGGGTACCTGCGGGTTCAATCGTTTCATCTCTGTTATCCCTCTTAGATAACGATTCTATTCTTTCTATACTCTCACATGACAAAAGAAAGAATAGGTTAACACTGCATCCGTGTTGTTGGAAGCGCTTTGTTTGCCTTCATCAGCCGACAATAACACAATGGAATCAGCTCTTGAAAAATTCCTGTTATTCTTTGCCCGTTTGAGGATATGCAGGAGTCGCCCCCTGTTGCGAGGCAACCCATGCACCCTGTCGATTCGCCTGCTGCAGACAGTCGGCAAGTGGCAGTCCTGACAGATAGCCATTGATCAGTCCTGCAAAAAAGGCATCACCGCTGCCCACCGGATCGGCAACCTTTACCTGAAATCCTCTATGCTCAACACGTTCATCCCTGGTAATGAGCTGAGCTCCCCTCTCACCATCTGTTACCGCCAGCAGTGAAAGATCGAAAGAGACCAGCAGATCTCGGCCCATATCCTCAATCAGTCCTTTCTTCCCTTCCATAAACCAGTCAGCCAGGGACATGAGTTCTTCCCGGTTGACTTTGACAACATTTGCAACCTGAAGGGAGGCATGGACCAGTTCCGGCTTCGTATATGGAGGACGCAGGTTGACATCATAAAATGTTGTATCTGCCTTTTTCAGGAGACGGTGGAGGGCACTGCGACTGGTTTCATTGCGTTGAGCCAGGGTTCCGAAGAGCAGATGGAAGGGAGCATCTGCCAGTTGCGAGAGCACTGGCTCCGCCTGAATAGTATCCCAGGCCGCAGGTGCTGCAATCTCGAAACTTGGTTCATTGTTTACGTCAAGGGTAACCAGTACCCGCCCGGTAGGGAGGTCTGAATCCTGCTGAATGGTCGTAACCGGCAGTCCCAGCTTTTTTATCGCCTGCAAGGTCTTCCAGCCAAGCTCATCGTCACCAACCCGACTGACGATATGGACTGGCCATCCTGCGGCATGCAGGTGGTAGGCCACATTTAAGGGCGCTCCTCCCAATATTGAAGCATCCTTAAACTGGTCCCAGACAATTTCACCAAAGCAAACAATTGAGTTTTTCATCAGTTCCCCCTTCCTGACCTGTCATTTTTTTGCTACCATAGGCATTCTAACTTTCAAAAGAAGTATAAACAAATGTGGTTTCCTTCGCAAAGAGAATAGAGGCTGCCATCCTGAGGAGAAAAAAATGCTGACCAACTTACTGTCTTTTGTCCAGGAAAATCGAGATACTGTATACAGCCTCTTTCGACGCTACCAGAGCCGGGGTAAAGCTCTCTTTCTTGGCAGCGAGATATGGGATGAATTCAATACTTTTTGCACAGAAACAGATAAGTCCGAGTTAATCCATTCTCCCCTTGCCAATGCATTACAAAAGACCCAGGAGGCTGCAGTTGCAGACGCCTGGTTCTATCTTGACATCCGTCCTGCTGTCGCCCAGTGGCAATATATACGCTATCACTTCGAAACCATGTCCTTTGAGGAGGTTTCGGTGGCCGAATTTCTTGCCTTCAAGGAGAACCTGATCAACAGCCAAAAAGATGAGCGCATTCTGGAAATCGATCTCGCCCCCTTTGAACGGGATTTTCCCAAGATGAATCAGACCCGCTCCATTGGCCACGGGGTGGAATTCTTAAACCGCAAGTTTTCAAGCCGCCTGGCCAATGAGCTGACAAAAGGTGATGAACTGCTCCTTGAATTTTTACGGGTGCACGGCTATCAAAATACGCCCTTTTTGATCAACAGCAGTATTACAAGCGTCAGAAAACTGCGGCAGGCCCTGATCCAGGGAATGGAGTTTGTCAGTCGGCAGGATCGGACTCTGCAATGGCAGGACCTGGAGCATGAGTTGCGGGGGATGGGATTTGAAGCGGGCTGGGGCAGAAGCATGGAGGGGATTCAAAAGACCATGAGTCTGCTGGCCGATCTTCTCGAAGCGCCGGATCACCAGAATCTGGAAAACTTTCTTGATCGCATCCCCATGATTTTCAACATCGTCATCCTCTCGCCGCACGGCTATTTCGGCCAGGATAATGTCCTTGGCCTGCCGGATACCGGGGGCCAGGTTGTTTATATCCTTGATCAGGTCCGGGCCCTGGAACGTGAGATGCAAAAACGAATTTACAACCAGGGACTGGAGATAGAACCGCAACTCCTGATTGTCACCCGTTTAATCCCTGAGGCAGGAGAAACGACCTGCAACCAGGCTGAGGAACTTGTCAAAGGCACGAACAACGTCCGTATCATCCGTATCCCTTTTCGCAAGGGAGATGGATCGATTATCCCCCAATGGATTTCAAGATTCGAGGTATGGCCCTATCTGGAAGAATTTTCTCGGGAAGTGGAAAAAGAGGTTTTGTCCCGCCTCGGCCGGAGGCCGGACCTGATTATCGGCAACTATTCAGACGGAAATCTTGTGGCAACCCTTCTCGCCCAGCGCCTCGCTGTAACCCAATGCAACATCGCCCATGCCCTTGAAAAAACAAAATATCTCTATTCGGCATTATACTGGCGACAAATGGAAGAGCAGTATCATTTCTCCTGCCAGTTCACCGCCGACCTGATCGCCATGAATTCAGCGGATTTTATCATCACCTCGACCTACCAGGAAATCGCCGGCTCAAGCGATGTGGTGGGCCAATACGAAAGTTACAGCTCCTTCACCATGCCCGGCCTGCAGCGAATTATTCACGGTATCGATGTTTTTGACCCCAAGTTCAACATCGTTTCGCCCGGCGCCGATGGAGAGGTCTATTTTCCTTACACGAAGAGTGCGCGTCGCCTTACCGGCCTCCATGGTGAGCTCGAAGAGCTGCTTTTCGGCGACGCCCAACCCGACAGCCGCGGCAAACTGGAAGATACGACAAAACCGATTATTTTTTCCATGGCCCGCCTGGACCATATCAAGAACCTCACCGGCCTGATACAGTGGTTCGCGGAGAACAAAGAGCTACGCAATCTCAGCAACCTGGTGATTATCGGTGGAACCGTGCATCCGGATCATTCCGGTGACAGCGAGGAACGAGAACAGATCCTGAAGATGCACGAACTGTTCGAAAAACACGGTCTTGAAGGGCAGGTGCGCTGGCTGGGAGTACGATTGGATAAAAATCTGTCCGGTGAACTGTACCGCTATATTGCTGACCATAAAGGGGTCTTTGTCCAACCCGCATTTTTTGAAGCCTTCGGCTTGACCGTTATCGAGGCCATGGCATCCGGTCTGCCGACCTTTGCCACCCGATACGGCGGCCCTCTGGAGATTATTGAGAACGGGATCTCAGGATTTCACATTGATCCCAACCACGGCGACAAGGCCGCGGTAATACTGGTCGATTTCTTTGAACGCTGTCTGCTTGATCCTTCCCACTGGCTGCGACTCTCAGATGGGGCAATCAAACGGGTGAAAGCAAAATATACCTGGGAACGTTATGCGAAACGGCTGCTCTCTCTGACCTGTATCTACGGCTTCTGGAAATACGCCACCAACCTGGAGCACCAGGAGACAAGCCGTTACCTGGAAATGCTCTACCACCTCCAGTTTCGGCCGCTTGCTGCGAAAATTCAAATAAAACCGTAATGGCCCAGACCGTCGATGATACCGGCGGCATATTTTTGCGCACTGAAGTAGATATTCCGCCGCCCTTTCAGTTTCTCCAGCTCTTCGCTGTAGTTGCCGACAACCAGTGCACAGGCCTGACCTGAAAGCATATCTTCGTCATTGCCGGAGTCACCTGCGACCATCACGTTCAGTGGTGAAAATTCATACTTGTATCGCAGGTAGTCAATGGCCTTGCCTTTGGATGCTCGTACCGGCAGGATATCAAGGAATTGTCCGTGCGAATAAACAATCCGGCAGCGAAGACCGGCCTCTTGGATCGTATGATAGACCCAGAAGAGGTAATCATAATCATCTGCCATGTAATAGCTGATTTTATGACTGCGTTGTCCTTCAGCTTCCTGAAAAGTCAGAAAATCGATATCCCCCAGTACCTTCTTGATCTCTTCCGGCCTCCACTGATGGGAAATATGCTGCTGCCATCCTTTGTCCATGCGCAGATCCGGACCATAGTAAATTTCAGTGCCTACAGAGCAAATAATGATATCGGGCATGGGGATATTGTATTCGGTCATGGCACTGATGGTCAGTTCCAGGCTTCGACCAGTGGACATGCCCCAGGCAAGACTGGACCGGTGCTTTTCCAACAGGGTAAAAAGCTGACGCATACTCTTATCGTCACCGACCAGAGTATTATCGATATCGGTTATCATCAAGCGGTTCAAGCCAGTGAGCCGTTTGCCAAACGAAGGAAGCTGCAATGCCGATTTTTTTTCCCTGGATTTTTCAGCCTCCACCTCCATAGCCGGCAAGAATGTTCTGAATTGCTTCATAGTTTTTTCACAATGAGCCGGCCAGGAATAATGACTGCGGACTCCGTTGATTCCATTATTTGAAAATTTCTTCCATTTATCCCCATCAACAAGAATGGAGAGAAGAGCATCACCAATCTCGGCAGGACTGCTCGCATCAACGAGGATCCCGTTGTCACAGCTTGCAACAATGTCAACCGGTCCGCCATCATTGGTGGCGACGATGGGGAGACCGCAGGCAGATGCCTCGATCAGGGTAAGACCGAAAGGCTCGGTCATAGCCGGATTGACAAAGACCCCACCACTTTCAGCGCACAATCTGTAAAGTTCCGGAACCTCTGTAGAAAATTCATGCTTTTTAGGGATAGCCAGTTTTCCGTACAGGTCATAGCGATCCATCTGCAGCAGCATTTCGGTCAGAACCGCCTGCTCATTTTCTCCCATCAGCAGGATATTACTGCGAATGCCTGCAAAAATGGCAAGGTTGGCGATGGCTCGTAATTGTTTGTTGGTGCCGTAGGCCTCAATCAGACCAGCAATATTTTTTCGATGATCCGGCCGACAGAGAGCGAGTATAAAAGGCTTTTCCGGACTGCCCCAAAAACGATGCAGCTCTTCCAGCAGGGTGACCCTGATCTGCTTGACCTCCTCGTTGAACAGATCGCTGTCAAGCTGGGGGTCATAATAGGGATAAAAGGTGTGCAGATCGATACCAGGAGGAATAACGGAAAATCTGTGGTGGCCGCCGTTATCATAAAGCCCATACTGCTTATCTATCTCCTGCTGGGTGGAGGTGATGATCAGGTTCGCTTTTTTTATGATCTCTTCTTCTATCTGAATACGGGTGTTGATTTTATACTGCTTGTCGATCCTTGCCTCACTGAGGCCGTCCTCCAGAAGTTTGGCCTTCTTGTTTTTGCCCATGGAGTGGCCGGTGAAAACAAAAGGTGTGTCAAAAGCGGCGGCAAGCTCCATGGCGATGTATCCGGCATCGGCATAGTGGCCATGGAAGAGGTCCGGAATTCTATTCTGAGACTTGAGGAAACGAATGCTTCCGTCCATAAATTCTTCAAGATGCGACCAGAGGAGTTCCTTTCGTATATATTTTCGGCCACCGCAGCGAATACGAACAATTCTGGAGTTCCCTGAGAGAGCTTCAATGGGCCTGGCATATTCGGGGCCGACAGCTTTGTCGTCAATGAGCCTGGTGACCAAGTCGACTTGGCCGACATCATCCCGTTCGCCTAGTGCCCTGGCAAGTTCCAGGACATATTTTACCTGACCACCGGTGTCGGCATCTCTGCCAAGCTCCGGCATGTTGCCACGGATCAGACCGTGGAGGCTGAAAAGTTGAATATACAGTCCTTCGTATTCCATGCGTGCTCCACTTATCAGAATTTTTCGGTTACTCATGTTCCCTGAAGTTCAGGTGATTGGTGTTATCCAGGTTTAGCTCTCTTTTAACGGAATCAGGCAAAACCAGAACATGGAGGAAGGATAAGGAATTATTGCATTATTGCACAATACTAAAATTCAAGCAATCACTTATTTACTTAGCAATGAGTTGCCGCCTTGAGAGAGATGGATACTCAGGACAAGGCTTGAAAACAGAAAGTGGCCCAACAGAGGAAAAACGGGTTTGCTACTTCCAGCAAAATACCAACTCCCAAAAACTCTCAGCGACACGAGGATGCAAACAATCCCCCCAAGGCACAACCCTAGTCCGAACAGAAACCTTATCCCTTTGCAAAGGAGATTCTACCGGCAGCAGCCTCATTTTTGAGTCTGAAGCAAGAGAAAAATTACATCTTTACTGATAAATAGTTTTCAGGTACCATCAGCGCCGGATACAAGAGAGAGAACGAACACCGGTGATGAACGATTGGCCGGCACTCAATACAGTCCCCCCTTGAGGGCAGAAAGTACCTTCTTGAAATTCTTTGCAAAAAGACGAAAATAATTTCTAAGGTGCTACAGATCTTGTTACCGATAATAGGAAGATTGCATGAACCTCTTGATTTACGGTGCTACCGATCTTGGCTACATGGTTGCCCTGAGACTGTACCAGGAACACAGTGTTACCCTCATTGATAATCTGGAAAGACTTCCTGATAAATTCAATAATCTTGATATCAGTTTTATCAATGGTAACGGTACAGATGTCAGTGCACTGGAGCAGACCAATGTGAAAAAATGTGAGCTGTTCATCGCCTGTTCCAACCTTGATGAAGCCAACATTGTGGCCTGCTGGACCGTAAAAAAGATTGTCGACATCGAGACCATCTGTTTTGTCCGCACCATGGAACTCTACCAGAATCTTGTCGCACCGAAACAGACCCGCTATATAACTCGATATGACATCGATACCGTTATCTGGCCTGAGCAACAGCTCACCCAAGATATTTTCCGCATCATTTCTGTACCCGATGCCATTGATGTCGAATATTTCGCCGAAGGACGAGCAAAACTCTTTGAATACCGGATAAAAGAAGATTCCGTTCTCCGCGATACTGCAGTGATGCATTGCTCCTTTCCCAAAGATGTTCTTATTGTCGGTATCACCCGCGCTCACAAGCTCTTTATCCCAAACGGATCAACCGTGATCCAAATAAACGACAAGGTGATCTTCATGGGTACGAGCCCGGCTCTGGATAACCTGGCTGCAAGTATTTTTCGCTCATCTAATCACATAAAGACAGCCGTCCTCATTGGTGGAGGCAGTGTCGGTTTTATGCTTGCCAAAAAATTCGAGCAGGCCGGAATCCGTGTAAAAATCATTGAACATGATAAGGCCCGTTGTCTGGTTTTGGCCGATAAACTGAAAAAAAGTCTTATCCTGCATGGAAACGGCACCGACCTGGAACTACTGGAAGGGGAAGCTGTGGGCGAGGCCGATGTCAGTGTCTGTATTACCAACAATGATGAAAAAAACCTCCTCTGTTCCCTTCTGATTAAACAACTCAGCTCCTCTGGACGGATCATAACCCGAGTCAGCAATGCTCGAACCGGGCAACTTTTTGAGAAAGTCGGGATTGATGTGGTGGTCTCTCCCATGGAGTCAGCCTTGAAAGAGCTGCTTAACCGGGTGCAGGTCCCGAATGTGAATATCCTGGCCCTGGTGGAAGGAGGCCAGGGTGAAGTATTGCTCCTCACCCTGCCGGAAAACTTTCCAGATACCAGGGTAATTGATTTAAAATTTAAGGTCCAAGCGATCATTGGAGTAGTGAAGCGGGGACGGCGCCTTATTATTCCCTATGGGGAAACCGTTATTCAGGCTGGCGACCAGCTGAAAATATTCACCACGGCAGAGGATGCCGAGACCGTCAAGACGCTGTTTACCCGATGAAGACAAGTAACATTCTCAATGCCCTGGGAATCATCCTGGTTGCCTTTGGCGTAATACTGTTGACGCCCATTGCCGTCGCCGTCATGGAAGGGGAGTATCGCTCAATAATCCCTTTTGTTACTGCCGCGCTGACTTCCATAATCCTGGGCTTGCTTTTCCAGAAATATGGGGGCTTTTCCCGCAATTTTGATGATCTCAGGCGAAATGAAGGCTTATTGATTGTCTCCCTGGCCTGGATTATTACCGCAGCCATGGGGGCGATACCGTATCTCTTTTATGGTCTCCATCCCCTGGACGCCTATTTTGAATCAGTGTCCGGTATTACCACCACCGGCGCAACCATCCTCACTGATTTTTCCCTCTATCCCAAAGATTTTTTCTTCTGGCGCAGCCTCAGCCAGTGGCTGGGCGGCATGGGAATAATCGTCTTATTTGTGGCTATTTTGCCGCAGTTTTCCGTTGCTGGCCGGCAGATGTTTTTTGCCGAAGCCCCCGGCCCCACCGAAGAAAAGGTGACACCGCGCATTACCCATACAGCCAAGGCGCTCTGGTTAGTCTATGTCCTGTTGACTGTGGTGGAGGTGATTCTGCTCGTTGTGGCCGGAATGCCCCTTTTTGATGCTGTCTGCAATGCCCTCTCAACCATGGCTGCAGGTGGTTTTTCACCCCATCCCTTGTCTATCATGGGATATGATAATTCAGCGGTTACCTGGATTATCACCTTCTTTATGTTTTTGGCCGGCAGCAACTTCGCTCTCCAATATCGCGTTCTCATGCAACAAAAACCCCTGGCATTGCTGCAGAGTGAAGAATTCCGTTTCTACAGTGGGATAGTACTCCTCTCATCAGGAGGTCTCTGTCTCGCTCTTCTCGCAACAACTCAGCTCTCCTTCCATGACTCTATTCGCGACAGCTTCTTTCAGATTGTCTCAATCATCACCACCGCCGGATTTTCTTCAGCCGACTTCGCCCTGTGGGGCGTTGTCGCCCAGACTGTGTTATTTACCGTCATGTTGGTGGGTGGCTGTGCCGGTTCTGCTGGTGGAGGCATCAAGGTAATACGCGTCATCTTCGGTTTAAAATATCTCAAGCGTGAAATAACCCAAATCATCCATCCACAAGCAATATTACCGATCAAAATCGATCACAAAAGTGTCCCCGACGACGTTCAACGGCAAATGCTAGGATTTCTCCTCTTTTATTTTGTTCTCATGATCTGTTCCGCCTTGGCCGTGACTGTCCTTGAAGGTGATGCGGCCATCGGCCTGGTAGGTACTGCCGCCACCATCGGTAATATCGGTCCGGGATTTGGTGAAATTGGACCCATGGGAAGTTTTGGGGGCTTATCGGTGGCAACCAAGATTATTTTTATTATCAATATGATTGTCGGTCGGCTGGAAATCATTCCCTTTCTCGCCATGCTGCATCCCGATTTTTGGAGTTTCAGAAAAGAGAGCCCAAAGGGCCTTGATTGAAAACTCACTGGCATAACCAGTCTCTTGGCCCTCGATTGGATATCGAAGTACCAGAACCAGGAAGATGACCCTAGGTGAGAGAAAGGTACTCCTCAATCTCCTATTTTCCTCTCTCCTCAATCAAAAGAACCGGATCATTGCCAGCCTGCTTCAAAAGCAGGTCTGCTCCAGACAGGGCAGGAATCAAATCCGCTGGTGAGACTGCCTCTTCGCTTCGGGGCAGATACATCAGCTTCAGATAGTGACGAATCCTCATCCGGCTGAGCGTACCGACCCAAAGAGGAGTCGTATTATCCAGTACACTATCAGCAGGCCAAAGCCTCAAGGCCAGAAATTCTTTCTTTTCTCCTGGCAGAGTATGAATCAGGAGCAGGGCTTCATGGCGACCATCATGGGCCTGGGGAAGGAGAGGAAGATCCCCCACCACTGGATTGACCATCAGCCAATGCAGGCTTGAAGCCGGGGTCAACGGCATAGGCTCCTGCCAACCGGACTGTTGCAGCAATCGATGGAGTTGCGGCAGTGTCCCGGCATACTGCAGATTGAGAATCTGTTCCTCCTCTCCTTCCATATCAAGACGATGAAGAGGGAACTCTTGCCAGCCACAATCACGCCAAATACCGGCCTCCATTTCCCCTTTTTTGTACTGTTGCTGATAACGAACCTTGTTGTCGGCAAAACCGATTGACCAGTGCACAAGGGCAGAAAAGATAAACAGCAGGAGAACAAAGGGAAACAATCCATGGCTGCTACAGGGACGTTTTTTGTGCAGGTAAGCAATGGTCATGAGAGTCAGCCATGCCGCCCCCAGGCTGAATCCTCCGGCGACATCGGAAAGCCAGTGCGCCCCAAGGTAAAGCCGGGAATATCCAATAGTAATGACAAGAAACAGGGAAAGAGCGAAGGGCAGCCAACGTCTACCGGCAATCAGTTCCCGGCTGCAGAGCAGGGCGAGAAAGCCAAAGATTACCAGGCTCATCGTTGCATGACTGGAGGGAAAGGCCCAGTGCACGGCACCACCATACAGATCCATCGGCCTTGGAATGCGGGTAACCTCTTTAACAATGGTGACCAGAAGGAAACTCCCCACTGTCGTCCCGGTCAGGAACAAAGCGCTGTAACGATCTTTTTTCCAGAGCAACCAGAGGACAGCAGCAAGGACAAGCGGCACAATGACCACAGCATCACCTAACATGGTCAATGCCACCATGATCGTGTCCCCCCAGGGCGTGCGAAGCCCTTGCAGCAAATGATAGAGGGATCGACCCGATTGGAGCAGAGGGTCACCGCTGACCACATCTTCCGTGATACCAAGAAAGAGCCAGACGGCAGCGATAAAGAAGAAGGTCAACAGAGTAAACGGGCCCAGCAGGGCAGCATCTTTAACCAAAAACCCACTCAGCCAGTGCTGGAGTATAGCTGAACGGCTGATAGTGGCGACCAGTTTCTTTTCCCATTGCGGAACGTTACTCAGACCAAGAAGAAATCCTTTGCGAAAAAGTCCGAAAACCAGCCAGCTTATCAGCATGAGAAAAAACAGCAAAACCGCCAATCGTCCGGCGACCTCTCCTGCCAGAGCCAAAGATGCGCCAAAGGCCATGCCGGGCAACAGATAGGCTGGTGCCCACCCAAGGGCAGAGAGTATATTATAGACAGTGAAACGGGTATGCCCCATACCCAGCATACCGGCAATAAGGGGAATAACCGGCCGCACCGGTCCGACGAAACGCCCCAAAAAAACCGACTTGCCGCCATGCTGATGGAAAAACGTTTCTCCCCTGGCCAGTATTTTGGGATAACGGCCAAAAAATGAAAAAGAACGGATACGGCCCTGAAAATGATGCCCCAGCCAAAAACTGATTCCATCGGCAAGAACCGCACCACCGACAGCCCAGGCCATGGTTGACCAGAAAGAAAGGGCACCTGTGGCTACAAGGACACCGGCGGTCAGCATTAACGCCGCTCCGGGCATGATCAAACCGACAAAGGCCAGGGATTCGGCAAAAGAGGAGAGAAAAATCACATACCCGGCCAGATTCGGGTGGTTGGCGATCCAACGTGTCAGAAAGGAAAGAAGTTCGTGCATTTTTATTCAGCTTGTGACGTTGCCATACTGGCAGACCAGGGACAACAGGACCACCCTGCTATCGGTATCCGGTCAGGAAACGGATGTGAAAAAAACAAGTTCCGGTGAGCAATTCAGGCAGAAAGAAGATTCTCTTACCTGATACCAGACAGCAATCATCCCACAACGGTCCGATCTCTGGCCACAATCAACAAAAAACTGATCCGCCTTGTTGCGCTTTTTTTCTCACTAGAATATATCTCTCCCATACATCTGGCACAGATGGGAAATATTCACATTCTCATTCCATGGGCCACCACAAGGTTTAGTACCTTAGAAATTCTTTTCGTGTTTTTTGAAAAGAATTTCATGAAGGTGCTTTCACCCCCCAATGGGGTACTGTACCGAGAACCGGCTTACCGTTCTCACCGGTGTTAGTTCTTTAGCCTGTGAAGATTACCAGAAGGCCAAGCAACAGACAGTAAACAGCAAAGACGATAAGAGAGTGTTTGCTGAGATAAGCAATCAGCCAGCGAATGGCGACATAGCCGGAGACCAGGGCCGCCAAAAACCCTGCCAGCAGGGGAAGAAGAAAATTATCCGTTGCCGGCAGAGCAAAGAGGTCCTTAAAAGCGAGTACGCCTGCCCCCAGCATTACAGGAACAGACATCAGGAAAGAAAAACGGGCAGCAGATGAGCGATCAAGATTTCTCGTCATCCCTCCGGCAATTGTGGCTCCGGAGCGAGAAATCCCCGGGAGTAAGGCAAGGACCTGTGAGCAGCCTATCCACAGAGAATCAACCCAGGTGATCTCCTCCATGGATCGCTTTCGTTTGCCAACAATCTCGGCAAAAATAAGCAGAACCGAGGTGATAAGCAAAAAGAATCCGGTGACTTTGGCGTTGGAGAAGGCTGCTTCAATAAGATCTTTACACAGAAGACCGACCACCACCGCCGGAATAGTGGCAAGAATCAGATACCAGCCCATACGGGCATCTGCTGTGGCAAAGGGTTTTCCGGCAAACAGTGCTCTGCTGAATGCGGATATGATATGGATGAGATCCCGGCGAAAATAGATAAAAACTGCAAACAGAGTCCCCCACTGTACCAGAACATCAAAGATAAAGGCCTGGGAGGAACTAAACTCCCAACCCATCAGGTGGGGGACAAGTACCAGGTGCCCGGAACTGGAAACGGGAATAAATTCGGTCAATCCCTGGACGATACCAAGAATGATTGCCTGCAAAAAAGTCATGAGTTGTTCTCCTGAGGAGCTAAGCCATTGTTTGCCAATTATTGAGCATTACCTTCTAAGTAACAACACAAGCTGGCCTGAGCAATGCTTGGAACAGCATAAGCATCCGTAACGAAACGATTGCAAATGGCCAGGTTATTTCGTAACAGCTCTTAAAAATTTCCCTGCTGCAAAGGGCTCCAAAGCGACCGACCAATGCTATGATCCACAACCTTGTTCCCTGCCCAGCGTTTTCCGAAAGGTCCCATATGGGGTTGCCTTTCCTTCATTGGTGAATATAACCAGGCCACATGAAGAAAGGATGAAACTTAGGGAAAACAGAAAAAAAATGATCCGCTCGTTCCGGTGATTTTTCATGCAATCCATTAGAGTTACCCAACATAGCCACTCCTCCAGATAACAATAAATTTGTTTTTTCGAAACCTTCTTCATCGTTTCTTCATACCAAGGCTGTAGGATATTTCCTCGGTAAGAAAAATTTATCTCGTAACAATTAAGTCTTGGAGAAGACGGTATGATACTACATCGAAATATGAAGGAACAGACAAACCTTGCCTCTGGCAACAAGGCAGGAGACAAAATTGGTTTCCTTAATCGGTTGCCCTATGGCGGTCGCTATGCGCCGCTCTACTGGCTTGGTTTCTGCTATTTACTGATTTCCCTGGTTCTGCGACTGGTTTTAGTTGCATGCTTTGGCCCTGCGGCCCATGTTTCTCTTTGGCATGTGCCAGCCATCCTTGGTTTGGGACTGATCAACGATCTGGTTTCCCTACTCTACCTGCTTATGCCGTTCTCTCTCTTTCTCCTGCTTATACCGCAACGCATCTATTGCTCACGGCCCAGTCGTCTGTTTATGGCCACACTCCTCTGGCTCCTCCTCTTCGGCATCCTCTATCTTAGCGCGGTCCAGTTTTTTTTCTTTCAGGAGTTTGATGCCCGTTTCAACCTGGTGGCAGTGGATTACCTCATTTATCCCCATGAGGTCCTGGTCAATATCTGGCAATCCTATCCCGTTGGCCGAATACTGATTTTTATGGCATCACTCAGTGCTGTTGTGATGTTAGTTTGTTGGCCGCGTCTTCAAGGCAGCATGGTTGAGCAAACAACTTTTCGTCAGCGCATGCTCACTCCCTCTCTCCACCTTATCCTTCTGACGATCGTCATCACCGGTTTTTCAACCAGTACCCTCGCATTATTCGAAAACAGGGTCAGTAATGAATTCACGACCAACGGACTCAGTAGTTTTTTTCGGGCCTTTCACACCAATCAGCTTGATTATACTCAATTCTATCATGTCGGAAATTCAAGAGAACTGTTCAGCCGTCTCAAAAAAGAGTTGCTGACTGGGGGCGGCCATTTTACAACGACAGAGGCCGATGCTATCAAACGCAGTTTCCCCGCCACCACATCTGGACTGGGAAAACTGAATGTAGTCGTCATTGTCGAGGAATCCCTGGGATGTGAGCATATGGATGCCTGTGGTCAGGGACTGGATATCGACTCTGCCCTGGCAAAGAGCACCGTTCGTCTCACCCCCTTTCTCGATGAATTTGCTCAGCAGGGACTGTTCTTTAACCAGGCCTATGCCACAGGCACCCGCACCGTACGGGGTCTGGAAGCAATCAGTGCCTCATTTCCACCGATCCCGAGTGAATCTATCGTCAAACGGCCAGGCAGTGATAACATTGCCACCTGGGGGAATGTTATGCATGAAAATGGCTATCATACAAGCTTCCTGTATGGAGGATACGGACAATTCGATCATATGAACGCCTATTTTTCCGACAATGGGTTTGCCATCAGCGATCGGCTCGATATCAAGGATCCGGTCTTTGCCAATATCTGGGGGGTATCAGACCAGGATCTCTTCCGACACGCCAGGGATTATTTTGATCGGCTCTCTGAGGACGACACACCATTTTTCTCTATCATCATGACAACCTCCAACCATTCTCCCTTTACCTTTCCAGAAGGGATAGCAGGCATCCCGCCACAAGGGGGAGGACGAAATGCCGGAGCACTTTATGCCGATTATGCCCTCCGCGACTTTTTCACCGAGGCCAAAAATCACTCCTGGTATGAAAATACTCTCTTTGTTATTGTCGCCGACCATGGAGCCAGGGTCTACGGTGAGGCGCAGGTCCCCTTACCCACTTATGAAATACCTTTACTGATCATAGCAGCCGATCATCTCAAGCCCCGGCAAATCAAGACACCACTCAGCCAGATAGACATTGCCCCCACCGTAATGGGACTCCTGGGACTGCCCTACGAAGCGCCGTTTTTTGGCCAAAATGTCCTGGCTCAAAATCCAAAGCCCCCTATTCTCCTTTTCAATCATAACCACAATGTGGCCCTCTACCAGGAGGAACAATTAGTGGTCCTAGGACTGCTTGATGATATCAAGACCTATCACTACAAACTGGGAAGCAATGTCTTTGCCCAAATCCCGAACGATCCAAATCTGACCGAACTGGCGACCGCATACTATCAATGCGCCTTTGAACTCTTTCAAACACATCGTTATCAATAATAGCAGCCACTCTGCATGAACAGAGTATCTTCTTTGAAAACGACTTGTTTGGGCATCTCTTTTGTGAGTGTGACTCACCAGCATATGGAGTATTTTCAGGCGAGGAAACAAAGAGATTTGCCAAGTCCTGTCACTTCAGTTTCAATAAGGCCAACCTGAGAGAAAAATATGCGCATTCTCATTGTAGACGATGAACCGGAGCTCGTTGAACAGATCCGCCAAGCCCTGGCTAAGCAGAAATATACCGTCGATACGGCATTGGATGGGGTGGAGGCCCTGGACAGGATTTTTGTCGACCCCTATGACCTGATCCTCCTGGACATCATGCTCCCCAAAAAAGACGGATTTGGGGTACTCCTTGAACTCCGGAACGAAAAGAAAAGCACCCCGGTATTGATGTTGACCGCAAAGGGAGGAATCGAAGACCGAATAAAGGGCTTGGATCTGGGCGCGGACGACTACCTGGCCAAACCCTTTTCAATGGAAGAACTCCTGGCCCGGATCCGGGCCCTTCTCAGGCGCAGCAACGAGCTGCTGACATCGGTTCTCCAGATCGGTACCATCACCCTGGATACCGCAAGCAGGGAGGTCAAAAAAGAGGACCAAGCCATTGATCTGACACCAAAAGAATTTTCCATTCTTGAATTCTTACTCTATAACAAAAATCGGGCAGTATCCCGTTTTACCATCGCTGAACACGTCTGGGGGGACGAATTTGATCCCTATACCATGTCTAATTCCATTGACGTCCACATCAAAAATCTGCGTAAAAAAATCGGCGATACCGACGGCAGCCTTATTCGTACCATCCGCGGTGTGGGCTATATGATCAGAGACGAGGAGGCATGAAGATTCGAAACAGGATTACCCTGTGGATAACCGGTGCCGGCCTTGTCGCAGGCCTCCTCTTTTCCCTTGTCATTTTTTATGAGTTGGTTGAACAGCCATTTGCATTGCTTGATGCGGAACTGGACAGTCAAGCCCATACCTTGCTTACAGGGCTCGCTCCTCAGGACGGTAAACGAATCAACCTGCCGGACAACGCCATGCTGGACGCCATTGGCAGCTTATACTGGTTCAAGGTCTTTACCCTCCAACATGATCTCCTCTACGCCTCCAGCATGACCCATGTTATCGACTTACCACTCAGGGAAAAAAGCAGCGCCTACACTCTCAACGCCCAAATCACCCCCAAGGCAGGCGACCTCAAGCGAGATGACAGCGATCAGATAACCTTGCGAGTCCTCTTTTTGACTCTCCCTTTCGAAGGCCAAAAGTATCTCATCCAGATTGCCAGGCCCATGGAAAAACTGGATGAAGAAATCAGCGAACTGATCCTTACCATTACTGTTGGACTTGTTTTTTTCACCCTGGTCCTGATACTGCTTGGATATTTTGTCGCCGGAAAGATATTACAGCCCATTGCAGCAATCAATACCCTGGCCCTACAGATCAGTGCCCAGACCCTGGACAAAAGAATTCCCCTGGCAAAGACTGAGGATGAGTTGTATGCCCTGTCCTCGTCCTTAAACCAGATGTTTGACCGCTTACAGTTTTCCTTTCAACACCAGAAAGAGTTCATCGCCAATGCCTCCCATGAACTAAAAACTCCCATTGCCATGCAGCGCCTCTTTTTTGACGAGGCTATCCAGCGAGATGACCTCCCTGAAAGTTTTAAAAGAAGGTTGGCAAGCCAGGCTGAGAGCCTTTTTCGCATGAAGCAACTGGTGAAGAATCTTCTTGACCTCTCGGCCCTGGAACAGAATGAAGTACTGCACTCAGAACCCATTGATCTCAGCAGACTGGCCGCATCGATATTTGCAGAGTTTGAAGAAATTATTCAGGAAGCCACTATCCGCCTGTCCCTGCACATAGAAGACAAGGTCCAGTTACTTGCTGACCGGGAGAAAATACAACGCCTCCTGATCAACCTGATTGACAATGCCATCAAATATAACTTCAAGGACAACGGTGAAATCCGCTTTTTCCTGAAAATGAAACAAGAGAAGGTGTTGATGGAGATCTACAACAGCAGTCAGGGCATTCCCGCAGAGGAACTGAACTTGGTTTTCGACCAGTTTTACCGGCTTGAAAAATCACGGGCCATCAGCCTGGGCGGCTCCGGACTGGGCCTGACCATTGTCAAACGGATCATCGAACTGCACCACGGCACTATTCATATCACGAGCGAAGCTGGCAGCTGGGTCCGAGTTACGATCCTTCTCCCATGTATTCAGCCCTTCCAAAGACAATCAGTAAAACTCGAGGACTAGGAGCTTGTCGGACTTAGACATAAATCCGACAGACTCCTGGTCATTGAATAATTCATTAGCGCCATTCTCCTCTCCATCCCCAGTGGAGTCCAGAATGATCCATATACCAACAACTGCTCAGATCCATGAGAAATGGATGCATTACAATCAGTCTCTGAAAGAGAAACGGAAAGCGGGCAGACATAAGTGATTGGCATGAACCGGAACACTTGTTGAAGCAAAACCAGTCAAGGTAGCCAATATGTTTGTCAGCAATCCGTTCAGAAAATTAAACTTCCGGGATCTTCTCTCTATGCGAAGGCTTTTTGAGCATAAAGTAAAGTACCGGCACCGCCATACGGCTCACCAGCAGAGAGGCAATCTCCCCGAACATCAAAGAAATAGCCAGTCCCTGGAAGATGGGGTCAGCGAGGATAACCGAGGCCCCGACGACTACGGCCAGGGCTGTGAGGAGCATTGGCCGGAAGCGGACTGCACCGGCCTCAACCACGGCTTCGGCCAAGGGGAGGCCGTGGCTGATACGCAGCTCAATAAAATCCACCAGGATGATGGAATTTCGCACCACGATGCCAGCTCCAGCCATGAAACCGATCATGGAGGTGGCCGTAAAAAAGGCACCGAATCCCCAGTGCGCCGGCAGGATTCCGATGAGAGAGAAGGGGATGGCCGCCATGACCACCAAGGGAGTGAAGTAGTCCTTGAACCAGCCCACCATGAGCATATAGATAAGGATCATGACCACGCAAAAGGCCAGCCCCAGGTCGCGAAAGACCTCCAGGGTGATGTGCCACTCACCGTCCCACTTGATAGCGGGCTGGGCCGTGGTAAACGGCTGATTGAGATTATAGAGTTCAATCTTGCTGCCGCTTCCGCCAAAATCGGAAGGGACCAACTCGGCCAGGCGCCTGTTCATATCAAATATGGCATAGACTGGACTTTCCACGGTTCCGGCGACATCACCGGTCACATAAATGACCGGTTTCAAGTTTTTGCGGTAGATGGCCTGCTCCACTGGTATCTCCTCCACCACCACCAATTCTCGCAGGGGCACCAGAGGCGCCTCCGGATCCATGGAGCAACGGAGGCCGATATTGAGCAATCCATCGACAGAGGCTCGCAGGGCCCTCGGTAATTGCAAAATAATATTAATTTCTTCCTTGTCACGGGGCTGGTGAAACAGATCAATGGACATGCCCTGCATTCCCATCTGCACCGCTCGCGTAATTTCCCCAACGGAGATATTATTCAGGCCCGCCTTTTCTTTATCCACTGTCAGGACCAGACGGCTCCGCTCGCTCTGCCGGTACCAGTCTACATCCACGGCCCCTTCAGTGGCCTCGAAAATGCGCTTCACCTCCCCCGCCAGTTTAACCCGATCCGCGTCACTGGGTCCATAGATCTCTGCCACCAGGGTCTGGAGTACCGGTGGCCCCGGCGGAACTTCAGCCACGGCCACAGCCGCTCCGTATTTCTTAGCGATCTCGGCAATGGCAGGACGAATGCGTACGGCAATATCATGACTCTGCAGGGAGCGTTCCTGCTTGGGCAGGAGGTTCACCTGAATATCGGCCACCGTAGGTCCCTCACGCATGAAATAATGGCGGACCAGACCGTTAAAATTATAGGGAGAGGCGACGCCGGTATAGACCTGATAATTGACCACAGCCGGGTCTGCCTTGACCACCGCTGCCATCTCCAGAGCCACCCTGTTTGTTTGCTCCAGGGTTGAACCCTCCGGCATATCAAGAATAATCTGGAACTCACTCTTGTTGTCAAAGGGCAGCATCTTCACCTTCACCAGCCCCAGATAAAACATGGAGCAGGCCGCAAGGAGCATGGCCATTATGGTGACAAAAAAAACAAAACGGGCCAATCCACTGGCCAGAAGCGGGTCCATGATTCGGTGGTAGAGGCGGGTGAAAAAGTCATCGGGGGCATGATCCGCGTCTCCTTCCTCAAGATCGCCAACACACTCCCTGGAACTGCACTTCTTTCTCAACACCTTCACTGCAGCCCAGGGAGTGACAGTAAAGGCGATGATCAGAGAAAAAATCATGGCAGCAGAGGCACCAATAGGGATGGGACGCATGTATGGACCCATGAGTCCGCCGACAAAGGCCATGGGCAGGATCGCAGCAATCACCGCCCAGGTAGCCAGGATAGTCGGATTTCCCACCTCAATCACCGATTCCACAGCGATCTTGACCAGTGGTTTTTCCTTGTTTCCGGGGAGACGCATGTGGCGGACAATGTTTTCCACTACCACGATGGCATCGTCGACCAGGATACCGATGGAAAAGATCAGGGCAAAAAGGGTGATGCGATTGAGGGTATAACCATAAAGATAAAAAACAAGAAGGGTAAGGGCCAGGGTGGAGGGGATGGCCAGCATGACCACGGCAGATTCCCGCCAGCCGAGAAAAAAGAGGATAAGGATGGCCACGCCAAAGACTGCAATCCCCATATGAAGGAGCAGTTCATTGGATTTTTCGGCTGCCGTCTCTCCGTAGTTCCGGGTGACGGTAACGGAAATATCGTCAGGAATAAGTCTCCCTTTCAGACTTTCCACCTGTTCCAGAACCTCTTCAACCACACTCACGGCATTGGATCCCGGCCGTTTGGCAATGGAAAGGGTAACGGCAGCATCTTCGCCATGCCCTCCTGCCTCACCAAAGAGGACGTAATTGTTCGGTTCCTCAGGACCATCAAGGACAGTGGCCACCTCATCGAGATAGACAGGTCTGCCGCCATAGACGCCCACCACGACACGGCCCACATCGGCGGCATCGTGGAGAAAGGTTCCGGTCTGGAGGAGGATTTCCTTATTCATCGCCTCGATCTTGCCACTGAATATCTGACGATTGGCCTGCTGCAGGGCCGGGACCAACTGAGCCACGGTGAGATTACGAGAGACAAGGAGCAAGGGGTCGAACTGAATACGAACCTGTCTTCTGGTTCCACCAATCAGGGTTGTCTCAGCCACATTATGGATACTCTTGACCGCATCATCCACCTCGGCAGCGAGACGCCGGAGAATGAAGTGATCGTAATTTTTCCCGTGAAAAGTGAGGGCAAGGATGGGAACATCATCAATGGTATGCGGTTTGACCAGGGGTTGGGAAACTCCATGGGGGATGCGATCAAAATTGGTGGCCAGTTTCTGGTTCAGCCTGACGATGGAGGTTTCCAGCTTCTCTCCCACATAGAAGCGAACAACGAGTAAACTCTGCCCGGCCATGGAGGTGGAGTAGATATATTCAACCCCGGGAAGTTCGTAGAGGAGTTTTTCCATGGGAATGGAGAGCCGATCTTCCACCTCCTTAGGCGTTGCCCCGGGCATGGAGACCATGACATCGATCATGGGTACCTTGATCTGCGGTTCCTCTTCCCGGGGAAGCATGATGATTGCCATCAGGCCAAGGAGGAGAGAGGCAATAATTCCCACCGGAGTCAACTTCGAATCAATAAAGGCAGCTGCCATTCGTCCGGCAAAACCAGGATTTTCAAATTCTTTTTTATTCATGAGATCCCAGGCGTAAAAGTTAAGCGTCCGCTGTCAGACGTTCAACGGTGAAGATCAGTTAAAAGAGAGTGTTCTGTATCCATATGGTTTCCCCGCAAGACGTGGAAACAAGAATACGATGATGGGTATTAGTCCGCTAAGAATTCACCAGAGTCTCAGATTCGTTCCCTCTGGCCTCCAACGCCACAGGTTCCTCCATGGGCCAACCTGAGCAAAAAGAGATGAAGCCTTTGTAGAAACTCTTAGTTTGTTTCAATGGTGAGGGGCTGGCCATCCTGGAGCTTTTCTGCACCGCGAACAACCACCACCTCTCCTGGATCAAGTCCGGATAGGATCTCCACATTGCCATCATAAACCGCCCCTGTCCGGATCAGACGCAAGCGGGCAATATTTTCTTCAACCACAAAAACAAGATCCATCTGCCCCCTGCTAATAACGGCAGGCTGAGGAACAACAAGGGTCATTTCAGCGGAACTTTCAAGGGTGACCCTGGCAAATTGTCCGACCCTGAGGTCAGGCCCCACCGGAATTTTGATCTTCACCGGGGCAGTACGGGACATGGGATCAGCAGCAGGTGCCATCTCAACCACCTCACCCAGCAATGTAAGGCCCGCTGCCGGGATATGAACCGGCAGGCTGTCGCCAATGGTAACCTTGAGGATCAAGGCCTCTGGTACCTGTGCCAGAACCTGCAACGCGTCACTGTTTTCAATCTCCAGCAGGCTCACTCCCGGAGATGCGAGATCGCCGACATTGGCCATCTTCCTCGTAACAGTCCCGGAAAAAGGAGCAGTAATCAGGGTGTAATCCAGCATTGTTTTGACCTCTGTATAAGCTGCCTCGGCAATACGCGTGACATCCTGCAAGGACTTGACGGTTTCCCTGGTGGATGCCCCTTCTTTCTGCAGTTTATTTTCACGAGCCAGGTTGCGGCGGGCTTGAGCCAGTTGGGCCTCGGCCTGTAAGACCTTTGCTGAAATCTCATCGGCACTAATCTTGACCAATAAATCTCCACTTTCCACCTCAGAACCAAGAACTAACGGCAGTTCAACGATCTGCCCTGAAATTCTCGCAGAAAGAGAGGCCTTCTGGACGGCCTCAACAGTCCCTACCACTTCAACCCGAGAGCGGCCAACCTCCTTATGAACCTCTCCGACAGTCACCGCCAGCGAAGGCAATGGCAGGACCTCAGCCTCTGTCTTTTCATCCTGACCTTTGCAACCGGGAATGACTGCAATTCCACTGAGAAGTATGACTCCTGCCATCAATGCGCTCCAGTTCATCACCTGTTCTCCTCTTCCCCTGTCATACACTCCTCAAACTGCGGTACCCCCATGGCCCGTCGCAGATCCGCTATGGCCACCTTGATGCTCGCCTTGGCCACACTCTCGCTCACCAATGCATCTGTGAGACGCATCTCAACATCAATGAGATCGGAGGAAAGAATCACCCCCTCCTTAAAACGACTTCGACTCAGACGCGCACTCTCTTCCGCCTGCTCCACCATCTTTTCAGTCACATAAAAACGCTGCTCTGCCTGGTGGTAACTGAGGTCTGCCTGCTTTATCTCCAGATCCATAGCCAGCTCAGCCTTTTTCCGCTGCGCCCGGACCATGGACAATTCCGCCATGGCCTTGGCCACATCAGCAGAGGTCTTGTTCCCCTCGAAAAGGCGATAGTTGACCTTCACTCCAGCCATCCAGGAGTCACCTTCTCCCTCCAGGACGTACCCCTTGTCATACTGGTAGGAGGCAAAACCATCGACCGTTGGCAAATCCCCCCCCCTTGCCGCCCTCAACATCGCCGTTGCAGCCTCCTCTGCCGAGGCCAGACTTTTGAGCTCTGGACGTTTGGCATAGGATCGATCCTGGGGCAGTCGCTGTTCACATTCCTGGGAAGTATCAATCTCCACCGTTCCCTCCTCCAGGCCCAGGAGGTTGAGGAAGATCCTTCGTGAAAGTTCCAGACCATGTTCGGCGAGAATAAGGTTCTCCCTGGCCTTTGATTCCAAAACCTCCAGGTTGAGCAGATCTGTCTTGAGCAGATCACCAGCCCTGTAACGTGCCCAGGCTACGGCAAGCGAGGCCTGGATGGCCTTTAAGGAACCCCTGCGGGCCTCAAGCATCTCCCCGGCCTGAACCATGGACTGAAAACTACGCACCACCTCGAAGGCAAGCCGGGAGTACACCACATCAAGGTCCATGCGTGACCCCTCTACCGTGGCGTTTGCCGCCTCAACAGCAGCCCTGTCCCGACCTCCATTGTAAAGACGATATTCAATACCAGCGCGCAAATTCAGATCATCGGTACGACCCGGATCATTAAAATCCATGGATGAGATGAAAGTGCCCTGGTTAAGAATATTACCAAAAGAGTACATGGGGTTGTTCGTCTGGCCGTAGAGGGCAGAGAGGTCAATATGGGGATAATATCCAACCCTGGCCTGGTCCACTGCAGCCTGGGCCATCTCCATCCGCTGCAAGGCAATGCGACTGTCAGGACTGTTTGCCAGGGAAAAAACGACACTGTTCCTGGCAGTCCATCTCTCTGGAACCTCCTGGGCAGGAGAATACCCTGCCAAAATCACAGGACTCAATAAACTCAGGAGCAAGAGAGCCGTGGTTCTCATTTTGATCATAATCACACTCTGTTAATAAGCAGTAAACTTGGATCGACCACACCCAGATATTTGTCTGAGAATGGAATTTTTAAAAAAATAAGGCTCTCGATAAATTGAACCTTAGACATCTGTTTGATATTCCGCAAATTAAATTGGGAAAACGACGAAGAGTTAAGCAAAAAGAGCCAGTTATGGACATGCCCTCATGGGACCACTATATATTGGCCCCCGCACCAGACCACCACACTAGGAATTTAAGCAAATGCTTTATCTTACATTATATCACATTTCAACACAAGGAACAAAAAAAAAGACTGTTGGCGACACGACAAAAACCGGGAACAACAGGGACTTGTCTTTTTCTTCACTTGAGAAATACTATCCGCAAGAAATGTAAACAACCGACAAGGATTGGAGGGAAGAGAAGAATGAATGCCAGGAAAGGAGGAAAACTATCCTGAATGTATCATGCACAGCCAGAAACAATGGGGACCGAGCTCGGCGCCGATCAGGTCTTCTTTTTTCCTTTGCGGCGCTTGGCCTCCATGTGACCCAACTCCAGATTCAAGGCCTCCATGGAGAGGAAGATCTCTTGCAAAGAGATGCTCAGCGAGGCAAGGAGAAGAAAGAGGCTGGCGGCAAAGGTAAGCTGACCCAGAAGGTTCCAGCCGGCAAAGAGGACCAGGATACAGAAGACGCAGAGAAAGAGGCCAGCCACTCCGCAGGCCTGCATATTACGAATCAGGACGGCCCGGTGACGAAGGCTGGCGATCTGAGCGAGTACGACTTCATCCGGCTGGTCATGATAGCGGTCATGCAGATTGCGAATCCTGGAACCAATAGCAAGAAAGCGATTGGTGTAGGCCACTAAAAGGAAGGTAACAGCCGGAAAGAGAAGGGCCGGGGTTGTGATCGTAATTTCCATCGCGTTCTTTATAGTCGTTACAAAAGGGATATTGAGGTTTTTTTCTCACTCGAAACAGGATGAGGTTAGAGGATCTGCTCCAAAAACCTTCGACTGCGTTCATGCACCGGGTGGTCGAAAAAACGGTTCGGAGGAGCAATCTCCAAAATCTTTCCTTCGTCCATGAAGACCACGCTATCGGCCACCTCCCTGGCAAATCCCATCTCATGGGTGACCACCACCATGGTCATCCCCTCCCGGGCAAGGGTCACCATGACATCCAGAACCTCACCAATCATCTCCGGATCCAGGGCAGAGGTGGGTTCGTCAAAAAGCATGATCTTTGGATTCATAGCCAGGGCACGGGCAATGGCCACCCGCTGTTGCTGCCCTCCAGAGAGCTGCACCGGGTAACTTTCTGCCTTATCGACCATCCCCACCTTTTCCAAGAGCTTCATGGCATGGTGTTCGGCCTGGTCACGAGGCTCTTTTTTCAGCTTGATCGGGGCCAGAGTCAGGTTGTCGAGAACACTCTTGTGACGGAAGAGATTAAAACTCTGAAAGACCATGCCAACCTCTGCCCGAATACGGTTGATATCACTGCCTGGATCATTGACGTCTTGACCATCAACTATAATGGAGCCGGAACTGATGGTCTCCAGGCGATTGATGGTTCGCAACAGAGTCGACTTGCCAGAGCCGGATGGGCCAAGAACGACCACCTTCTGTCCTGCATTAACGGTCAACGAGACGTCATCCAGGGCCTTGAAAGTACCGAAGAATTTATGTACCTTTTGAATCGAAATAATGGGATTATCGGCGTTCATAATGGTTGAGTCGGTGTTCCACATTACTGAGGATTTTGGAGAGAATAAGAGTGATGACCAGATAAATCAGGGCAATCATGGTATAGGTCTCGAAATAAAGAAAGGACTCCGAGGCAAACTCGCGCCCCCGGCGGAGAATATCAGAAACAGCCAGAATAGAAACCAGAGAGGTGTCCTTGAGCAGAGCAATGAACTCGTTGCCTACGGGTGGGAGGATTGTACGCCATGCCTGAGGCAGAACGACATAACGCATGGTCTGCGAACGATTGAATCCCAGCGACAAGGAGGCCTCTGTCTGCCCAGTGTCAATGGAGAGGATGCCGGCCCGGAAGACCTCACCCATGTAGGCACCGTAACAAAACCCCATGGCGACAATGGCCGCAACCATATCAGGCACCCGAACCAGATGCCCCAAGGCGAAATAGATATAAAAAAGCTGAACCAGGAGCGGAATTCCCCGAACCACCTCAATATAGGTAGAAGCGGCCAGGTTAAAAAAAGTGTTTTTAGAGATACGGCCAAGTCCGGCAATGAGACCAAGGACCAGAGCCAGGGCAATGGAGGCAAAAGTTACCTGAAAGGTCACCACAATGCCATCCGGGAGAAACTTGATAATATCCAGATAAGGATCCGGCCTGAAAACCACAAGGTAGGCAATAATAGCAAGGGTCCCAAAAAAAGAAATCCGCCAGGCAGTAAATAAGCCCTCGTCTCGAGGGTCGGGTATAGCAGCCCCGTCGCCCACCTCAATTACTACAGGTTTATCTCTCATATCAAGTAGGTGCTAAAATTTTAAAAGAGTTCGGAGTGGAATCATTCACCGGTGTTTCGGAGACTAACACTCCCCTGGCCTCCAAGCAGACCAATGGGGGGTGCTGCTGAATGCTTACCTGAAAACAAAAATCCGGGTGGCTTCAGCAGGAAGCGTCACCCGGATAAAAATGTGGCTTAGACCTCTGTTACTGACCGATCCATTTGTGCTGCATTTCCTGAACATAATCAGTCTTGCTGACAGACTCAATACCCTTGTTTAACAGATCCAGCACCTCTGTATTTCCTTTGTTTACCGCAATGCCATAATATTCCACCTCACCCGTCTCAATAATAGTTGCGATCTTGAGGGTCTCCTTATACTGGTCCATGGCGTAGTTGGCAGCAACCGGATCATCACAGACAACAGCGGCAATACGACCCACGCTGAGGTCTTCCATGGCCAAACCTACTTCATCATAAGACTTGGCCTCAACCCCTTCGGCTCCCTTGATAGCAAAGTATCCGGTGGTACCGATCTGTCCTCCCACCTTCTCCCCTTTCAAATCAGCAAGACTCTTAACAGGAGAGTCCTTGGCCACGATCAAAGCCTGACGCACCTTGAAGTAAGGTATGGAAAAATCCATGACCTTCTGACGCGCCTCGGTAATGGAAACAGAGGAACAGACAGCATCGTACTTGCCAGAGGCAAGTCCTGCAAAAATTCCATCCCAGGCAACATTCTTAAATACCGGGGTAAAACCGGCAGCTTTGGCTGCAGCCGTCATGTAATCGATAGAGTAACCGACAACCTGCTTATCGCTGTTAACAAATTCCATGGGCGGCCAAGTTGCATCTACGGCAAAGACAATTGTTTTCTCTGCCATGGCAGAACTGCTTACACAAAGCAACATTGCCAGAGTCAATACGATTTTTTTAAACATGTTATCTCCTCACTAAATGAATTAACAGCCAACAGAACCGTCCTGCAGGCCCCTGTTATTATGCATATGGTAATAAAAACCGATACCATGCTGGTCTTATGGTAGCAAGAGAATTTTGTCCATGGTGTCAAGGTAGCCGAAATTTCTTGACCTCTTTCTGAATATGACTACAATGCAGCATTGTGGAGAAATGATACTTTTCCAAATTCCCCTTACTTTACATGTTAAGAATGAGGCCCCACTATGAATCCAATGATCAGATCCGCAATTGTAACCACAGCACTTCTCACCTCCCTTGCCCTGCTCAGCACAGGCTGCAGTAAAAAATCTGTACTTTCTCCGGATTCTTCTTCCTCTGGTATGACTGGAGGAAACAACATCAACTACCCTGATGCAGATAGTCCTTATTCCGAAAGTGGATTGGCTGGAGAAGAATCCATGGACAATAGTGGTAGCCAGGGAATGGGAAACCTGTCAATCAATAGTGGAGAAGATATGCAGTCAGAAGAATACCGGCGTACCCATGGTCGTTCTTCTATAAACTTCAGTCCTGTCTATTTTGATTTTGATCAAGCAGGTGTTGCAAGCGATATGCAAACTATCGTCTCCAGCAATGCCAGCTACATGAAAGATAATCCCGATTCCGTTGTTGTTATCGAAGGCAACTGTGACGAGAGAGGAACCAACGAATACAATCTGGCATTGGGAGAACGACGAGCTATCAATGTCAAAGAGTACATGGTTAACCTCGGTGTCCTCCCGCAAAGAATCCGCACTGTCAGTTATGGTGAAGAACGCCCCCTCTTCACCGACTCGAACGAACTGGACTGGGCCCAAAACAGACGGGCTGATACCATTCTCGAATAGTACTCAGCTACGCGAGAGACAAAAAAGGGTTCGATGATTCACGTCCGAACCCTTTTTTTATTTCATCTCAGCTCCCCACCCGGCTGAACTCTTTTCGAATCACCTCCAGCATGGCCGCAGTAACCTCCTCAATGGTCAACCCCCCGGTATCAATAAGCAGGGCATCCTTTGCCTTGCAAAGGGGAGCAATGGAACGGGCCTGGTCATCTCGATCACGCTTAATGATCATCTCCAGAAGTTCTTCCTCATCCACACTCTCTCCTTTGCTGCGAAGCTGTTTTGCCCGTCTCTGCATTCGCACCTCTGGGGCAGCGTCAAGGTAAAATTTCCAGGCAGCACCAGGGAAGACAACGGTCCCGGTGTCCCTTCCCTCGGCAACAATCTCTCCTTTTTTTCCAATCTCCTGTTGCATATGGGTTAATTTTTCCCGAACAACCGGGAGAGCCGAGACACGGGAGGCTATCATGGACATTTCCGGACTGCGAATTTCCTGACTCACGTCACGACCGTCCAGAATCACCCCCACATCGTCACTCCCCTCTGCAGCGGGAAAAAGATCGAGGGAAATGGTGTCCAGACATTGACGGAGGGCGGATTCATCATCACCTTTGGCAAGACCTGCATCTTTGAGCTTCAACCCCACTGCCCGGTACATGGCGCCTGTATCGAGGTATGTAAAAGAAAGGGCCTGGGCCACTCGCCGACTGATGGTAGACTTCCCCACTCCAGAAGGCCCGTCAATGGTTACAATATTCTGCCTATGCGACATAACCCAGCTCGTCAAGACAGTCAGCCAGGGCCCCAACAAAACGATGGTTTTCCTCTTCCGTTCCCACGGTTATCCGAATAACATGGGAATACCCATAGGGCTTCATAGATCGTATGATTACCCCTTTATAGAGCATGGCTTCATAGAGGGCAGCAGCGTCACCCTTCACGTCGATGAGAAAAAAATTGGTCTGAGACGGATAGGTCGTGCAGCCTAGCTTTTCAACCTCCTTCCGCAACCAGGCGATACCTTCCCTTGTTCCTCGCAGAGTCTTCTCGTAAAACGCTGTGTCAGCCAGGGCAGCAACAGCAGCGACCTGGGCCAGCTTATTAACATTAAATGGTTGTCGTACCCGCTGCAGGGCACTGGCAATTTCGGCATCCATCAAGCCATACCCGACACGTATTCCTGCAAGACCGTAGGCCTTTGAAAATGTACGCAGAACCACCACTCCGCAACGTCCCTTGGTGTTACGGATAAGGGAATATGCATCCACCTGCATCTCGGAGTCCATAAAATCCACATAGGCTTCATCCAATACGACAACGACCGTCTCAGGAACGTTACTCAGAAAAGTATACAGTTTTCCAGGGGAAATGGCCGTGGCTGTTGGGTTGTTGGGGTTATCGAGAAAAATGAGACGCGTACGGTCAGTAATGTTGTTAAAAATGGTCTCCAAGTCATGACGCATATCCTTCAAAGGGAGAATTCTGTTCACCCCCCCCCTGACCTGGACCACCTTCTGATACATAAGAAAAGAGGGATGACTGGTGATCACCTCATCCCCTTTCTCGACAAAGGCTTTAACCAGAAACTCAATAATCTCATCGGACCCATTGCCAATCATCACCTCGTCCGGGGAAAAACCAAATTTTTCTGCAATAGCCCGTACCAGATAGTAGTTGGAGCCATCTGGGTAGCGATGGAGGTTGGTAAGGGCCTCACGGATCGCCTCTATGGCCTTTGGTGAAGAACCCCAGGCGTTTTCATTGGACGCCAGCTTAATGGCATTACGCACTCCATATTCCCGTTCCAGTTCATCCATGGGTTTTCCAGGAGGATAGGGAGTAATGGACTTTATGTACTCAGGAACCAGTATTTTCAAGGTGTTGCCCTCTCTTTTATGACTGATAAATTAACCAAGATCGGGACACCTGTTTGCCAAACCAGTACCCTTTTCCAAATTATATGCTACCCGAAAAAGTGTCTCCTCACCAAAGTGCGACCCCTGCAACTGAATACCGATTGGCAACCCTTCCCTGCTCAAACCACCAGGTACTGATATACCGGGGATACCTGCAAGGTTGGCGGATATGGTCAGAATGTCAGAAAGATAGAGAGACAGTGGATCATCAACATGGGCCCCACGTTTCCAGGCGGGTGTTGGGGTTACTGGAGAAATGATCACATCGCAGGATTCATAGGCCTTTTTAAAATCATTGAGAATAAGGGTTCGAACCTGTGATGCCTTCTTATAGTAGGCATCATAATACCCAGAAGATAAGGCATAGGTGCCAATCAGAATTCGGCGCTTGACCTCTTCGCCAAAACCATGGGAGCGGGTTTCCCGATACATGTCTATTATTGAATCTGCCTTCGCATCACGATAGCCATAGGCCACCCCGTCATAACGAGCCAGGTTAGAGCTGGCCTCTGCCGGAGCAATCAGGTAATACACAGCCACCCCATACTCGGTATGGGGCAGAGAAATATCCACGGTCTCAGCTCCTGCACGTTTGAGAATTTCAATCCCGTTTTTCACCACAGCGGCAACTTCCGGATCCAATCCTGCACCAAAATACTCACGGGGAATCCCCACTCTCAGCCCCTGCAATCCTTCGCTGAGGGACGCGGTGTAATCGGGTGTCTGCCGTTGGATAGAGGTGGAATCCCGTCTGTCATAGCCGGCAATACCATTCATCATCAAGGCACAATCAGTCACGTCTCTGGTCAAGGGCCCCACCTGATCGAGGGAAGAGGCAAAGGCCACCAGGCCGTATCGAGAAACGCGCCCATAGGTCGGTTTCATCCCCACCACCCCGCAAAGCGATGCCGGTTGTCGAATTGAACCTCCGGTATCCGATCCCAAAGAGGCCAGACACTCCATACCTGCAACAGAAGCGGCAGAACCACCAGATGACCCCCCAGCCACATACCCTTTTTTCCATGGATTTTCAGGAACCTGAAAGGCACAGTTCTCAGAGGTGGATCCCATGGCAAACTCATCCATCGCCACCTTACCAAGGATAACCGCCCCCTGTGCCTTCAGTTTTTCAATGACCGTGGCATCATAGGGGGGAACAAAATTTTCCAGGATCTTGGATCCACAAGTGGTCACAACACCCTTGGTACAGAGGAGGTCTTTGATGGAGAGAGGAATACCGCAGAGTGGAGCTCCTCCACCGCTGCCAATTATCCTGTCCGCCGCATCGGCCTGCTGGAGAGCCTCTTTCTCTGTAACAAGAAGAAAAGAGTGCAGCTCCCTATCCACATCTTTTATACGATCAAGACAACTGACCGTGAGCTCACGGGACGAAAGGTTTCCCTTCTCCAGTTCAGCCCTTGCCTGACCAATTGTCAGCTCAAAAGGATTCATCATATGCCTCAAAATAAAAAAAAGGCCTCTCGGCCTATAATTTTTTCACTACAGTTACCCATCATAACGTGTAAGTTACCAACCACAGATATACTGGCCGTAAGCCACCACCAGGTCAGATAATGCGAGGAACGACAAAGGCCTCACCATTTTTCTTTGGTCCATTGGCCAGGGCTTCCTCTCGAGGAAGTGAGGGCATCACCTCATCTTCTCGGAAGGCATTCGTAATGGAAAAGGCATGGGTAGTCGGCACCACTCCTTCTGTATCCAACTCATCCAGCTTGGCCACATAGGCAAGAATGGTATCCAACTGTCCTGTCATTTTAACCAGTTCCGTCTCACTCAGATTCAGCTTGGCCAGCCTGGCCACATGTTCAACTTCTTGACGCGTTATTTTCATATATCTTCTTCTCAATACATTTTATTTTGATTATTCAAAACAAGAGGCAGAAAGTGAAACTTTGCAACCGATGCCAAACCGAGCTGTACCAACGAAAGAAAACTATCCTATCGAACAGAGTTAAATCTCTTCACCGTCACTCCACAACCGATAGGGAACCAAAAAGGAATCAGTTCTTCCGCTCAAGATTAAAGTTTTCCAGATAATCACGGGAAAACGCATCATCGGTGGCAATGAAATCGACAATGGCCTCACTGAAGGCCTGCACACACGCCTCATCAAACTGTGTCCCTGCACACCGGTGCAGTTCAGCCACAGCCTCCTCCATATCCATATTGCGACGATAGTTTCTTCTCGATGTCATCGCATCATAACTGTCAACTACGATCAGAATTCTGGTCAACAAATCCAGTTCGTTACTTTTGAGCCCATCCGGATAGCCCTTCCCGTCCATCCGTTCGTGGTGATGACGAATGATGAACTGCTCTCTCTCCATAAATCCCAGAGGTTTTATGATATTTGCGCCAACAACCGGATGTTTTCTGATCAGAGTCCACTCCTCATCGTTCAGCTTGCCCGGCTTTTGGATACAGGAAAGATCTATCACCAGCTTACCAATATCATGAAACTGGGCCGCACGACGCAAAGTAACTAATTCATTTTCCGAAACTTTCATTGCCAATCCGAGCAAAACAGCATATTCGGTTACCCTCATGGTGTGTCCAGCTGTGTAAAAGTCCTTCTCCTCCATGGCGTTTTGAAGACTGGACATCAACTGAATCGTAGCGTTTTCCAGACTATGACTGTAGGTCAGCAAGAGCTTATTTGTCTCTTCCAATTCTGCAGCCTTAACCCGGATATCCTCCTCAAGCTCCTTTTTGTAGAGGCGCTCACGACGGATAAACATTCTTTTTTCGATGGCGCGGCGGATCTTGACATTAAAAATATCAAGATCCTCTATGGGTTTGGTTAAAAAGTCATAAGCCCCGAGGTTGATGGCCTTGACTGCATAATCCATGGAACCAGCCCCGGTGAGAAAGAGAACAGGGATATCATAGTCAAAGGTATTGAGAGCAACAATGGTCTCAAAACCATCCATCCCAGGCATGTTGATATCCAGGATAACGACATCGTAAGAATCGTCAACCGTTTCGATGACGTCCCTTCCATCAGAAACCGAGGTGACCGTATGACCAAACATTTCAAGAATTTTCGACACGGTGCTCCGCACCATAGTATCGTCATCAGCGACTAGTATTTTTGCCTGTGTCCCCTCCAAAAAAAGCCTCTTCTTTTGACTCGACAAAGTAGCATTTTCTCCACAAAAAATGCTACTTATTGAAAATGATTATATAAAATACGTAACTCACAGTATAAAAAGCAAAACAATTACTTATGAGATACTCTTAAAAGCGAAAAGGTAACCTCTTACCTGGGAATTCTACAAGTTCCAATATCTTTTTGCAACCTCCCTTGCCTGATCTATGGCAGGATGCTGGGATTTTTCCTTGGCAAGCGCATCTGCACTCTTTTTATCCAGATTGATGGCGTATCCGGTATCCAAGGGGTGACCGCAGAGTTCTGAGAGTACAGCCATGGCTCCATCGCGCATCCCCTTGAGATTATATCCCCCCTCAAGGGTCACCAGAAGTTTCCCTCCACAAACCTCTTCTGCCAGGTGAACCATGCTCCTCGTCATGTAGGCAAATCCCTTTGCCGTGACCTCCATTGCCCCCAGAGGATCCCCTTGGCTGATATCAAACCCACAGGAAACAAAGATCAATTCCGGTTTATATTTTTTACCAATTGGGACAATTATCTCATTAAAAATAGCAGCATAATCCCTATCCCCCTGGTGGCCGGGAAGAGGGATATTAACAGTATAGCCTGCCCCCTTTCCTTTTCCTGTTTCGTGGAGAGCTCCCGTTCCTGGATAATATGGGTACTGATGGGTGGAGAGATACAAGACCTTATTCGAGTTATAAAAAGAATGCTGGGTGCCATTTCCGTGGTGAAGATCCCAGTCCACGATCATAACCCGCTTCAGCCCACACCGTTTTACTGCATAGTGAGCACCAATAGCAACATTGTTAAAGAGACAGAACCCCATGGATCTATCTCCTTCGGCATGATGTCCCGGAGGACGCACCAGGGCGAAACCGTTATCAATCTCGCCTCCAAGCAGGAGATCCACCCCTCGAATCAAGGCTCCCACAGCCTTACAGGCGGCAGCATAGGATTCCATAGATGTTTTGGTATCCGGATCCAGGCTGTCAAAAATCTTTCCAGCCGTTTCTCCTACCCGGTCCATATGATCGGCTGTATGATTGAGGCCGATTATTTTACGCGAGGCTGGAATGAAATCCGGGTAGCTAAAATTAGCCCCAATTTCTTTCTTGTCCAGCACCTCATAAATAACCTGCAGACGTTCTGGTAGTTCCACATGGCCAAAACCTGGGTCGTGGGCCAGGAAAAGCGGATCTCTAAATACAGCTGTCTTGCGCATATATTTCCTCCTCTATGCGATCACAGACACCGAATATTACAATTTCTACTCTCTGTCGTTATAAAAAAAGGACCACAGGGAACCGAAGATCATCTCCCCAATATGGTACGCTTTTCAGTCAAAATCAAATCCATTAATTCATCATGTTCCTGCAGAGGGGCCCGATCCACCATTTGCAGCTCATAAGCAAGTCCCACTCGCAGAGCCTGCGGTGCCTGAGCCGAGACGAAGCGGTCATAATAGCCGCCACCGTACCCCATCCTTCCACCCTGCTCATCAAAAACCGATCCTGGAAGAAAGATGATATCAATGGTTTCTGGAGAAACCAATTGACGTTCCCTGATAGTAGCTATCGGTTCTGGAATCAGACAATAGCCCGGCGCCAGCTCTTGCTCCGGATCCTTGATATAGACCGGAAGTAAGGCTTTTTCCCGAACCAGAGTCACTGGAACCACAACTTTTTTTCCCAATACCAGCATATGATCAATAAGTGGGCGCGTTTCCACCTCAGAACGAAAATTGACATAGATAAAGAGCGTGTCTGCGATGGCAAATTGTTCTAAGCCAATAGCCCTCTTCGTAATCAATTGACTGTATTGAAACCGGTTCTCCTTACTCAACGTATCACGCCTGGTAAGTATATTTCGCCGCAAGGTTTGAGGATTCATAGGGTGGTGATTACTCAAGTATATGAAAAAAATAAGTTAAGACCAAGAAATAAAGCTTGTTAGCACTCTAGCACAAGGCCTGATCAGAGGTAACAGATCATATTGAGAAGGTAATGAATAATTCTATCCTATTAGACAAGGAACAGAAACTCAAAAAAAAATCGCAGTTTCTGATTAACAGAAACTGCGATTTATCTCCATGTTCAGCTCGAAGCAGAGAAGAATACCCCTGACACTTTTATTACATGGGGATGATAAGTTTGTTTGTATCTTCGTTCCAGGTCACAACCAGATACCAGATCATCATAACAAATGCAATCAAGGCCAAAGTCCATCCATATCCCATAACATCTGGAAGATACACATAGGAACCAAGTCCACCAGCCCTTTCCAAGTTGATCTCATCAGGACCAAAATTCTTAAACCAGGTAACCATCAGGGAATTAGCTATACCGAAAAAAGGTACAACAAGTATGAGTTTAATCTGGCCTTCACCTACGCGCCACAGGGTACCGGAACCACAACCACCAGCAAGCATGGCGCCAAGACCGAAAATAAAACCACCAACAATGGAGCCCCAACCAAAAGTCCCACGAACATAATTAGAGGGAGCAAGAACAGCATCTCCACCATGGGCAATCGGTACGCTGTACTTCAACACTGCAGCACCAATGGCAACTAACAAAATAGACAAGGCAACAGATTTTGCCATGGTACAGTCACCGGTCATGTGCGGTTCTCGAAATCCCTGCACCATACACCAGCGACCACGTTGCATGGTGTAACCCAATGCGGCAGCGATCATGATGACACCGCCAAGCGAGGCAATATAATCACTGTCTTCATTTCCAGCATAGGTATAAGCACCCCAGATCAATGCTGCAATAGCGCCTAAGCCCAAAATGTTTTGCACAACATTGGGAATATCAATAGTGGCCGAACCATTATTTCCCCAAGATATATATTCCATCTCCAGATAGAGCAGCTTTAGGCCCAGAAGGACACCAAAAGTCAAGCCAATCCACATGGTAAAACCGTTGGCGGCAAGATTACCTATAGCATTGTACATACCACCGACATTACAGCCTCCGGCAAGGGCTGCTCCTATACCCATAAGGATACCGGCAATAACTGCCTTTACCAACTCCCGGTATGGGGGAAAACGAAAGGCAAAATCTTTACCGAGACAAGCAGAAATAAAAGCGCCGCCTACAAAACCAATACCGATTACAGAACCAGAGCTTATAAACATACTTTTAGGAGCTTCATCGTAGTAGCCAAGTATCCCCGACTCAGCTCCAACAATGAGATTCAGTCCATAAATTATCCAATCACCCCAGTTCCTTATGGCTCCAACAGCTCCCCAAGGACGCCACCAGGCCATTATCAATACAGAAAGAAACGCAACAATAGCACCGACTACTGTTGCATTCCACTCCGACTGACAACATGTCTTGTAAAGTGATTTCACTTTACCTACCATCACACTTTCTTCACTCATTTCACTCCTCCTTCCGTCAAAATAATCTTAGCAACGGTAACCCGAATATCAATCTGGCTTTTCTACTCTTGCCCAAACCTTTTGTCAAGTATCTATGGGTCAAATATCCTATTTATCAAGGGGTTCAAATTCAAATTTGTAACATTAAAACAATTGCTTATAAATCAAACACACGTTTGAATGGCCATTCATTTTGCTCTTGACATATTCTCCCCCCTAAAGTATTAGTCTAGACTACTATCCATTCAGGGTTCTCTACGTTACCTGAATCAGGTTGTTTTAGCTAAGTAAAACAGTCACATCGAAGCCTACCGAACAATATTTTTAGGAGGAAAATCAAATGAGTGAATACAAAGTTGCTGCAGACGGGATTGCCGTAAATTTTACGCTTGATGCAAAAGGCCTGAGTTGCCCTATGCCTCTTCTTCGTACCAAAAAAGAGATCGGAAAAATAGCTTCTGGCGAAATTCTCCAAGTCGATGGTACCGATCCAGGCTCACGTAATGATATTCCCGGTTGGTGTGCCCGTGCAGGACATGAGTACCTCGGTGAGAAAGAGCAGTCTGGCTATATTAGCTTTTTTATCAAAAAAGGTTGATCTCTTACCAATTTCGATTCTACATGGAGGATAAAGCACATGGCTGCTGATCCAAATAAATTCGGTATTTTTGTGACCTCTCCGCAAAACATGAGGCACGTGGTTGGTATTGCTGAAGCTGTCAATAAGAGCGGCAAACAACCTATGATATTCTTTACCTACAAATCAATTCACCTGACTAAAGATTCCCGTTTCAAAGGCCTTGCCGAGATGTGCGGAAAAGACAATATCGCAATATGTGCCGACAGTTACACCTGTGAAGGATACGACTCAGTAGCCGATATCCCTGCCGGTCTGTCCGACACCCAGATGCGAACTCAAGCATTCCACGGCGCTATACTTGACGAATGCGGAAAGTACATCGTATTATAAGGAGCTTATGAAATGGAATCTTTAAAAGTATATATTTTGATTGCTAACCGTATGTACAATGACGGTGTACGCTCCGGTCTGGGTCTGGCTGTAGAGAATCACTACGGATACCCTGTTATTTTTAAGGGTGAATTTCCCTCTTTCTCCACCTACATGAAAGAGAATATTTCCTGGATTATGGATATGGAAGGACAGGTGTACAGCTGTGGAGCTCCTGTTCCTGAGGAAACTTATGATGCCGACCTGGAAGAGAATCTGATCAAAGAGATAGATCTCAAGGAACTTGGCGAGGCCATGCGGGAAGCCGATTTTATTATCCCTTACGGCCTCCCGAAACAGACCAATGAGCCACCACCAGCCTGTGCTGAATAAGGAGAAAGATAATGAAAATTTTACAAGTGTATCGTTCAGCACCCAGTGAAGAAACAAAAACACTGGTTGAAATTCTGAACCGTGATCGTGAAGCGGATTCTTTTGATCTGAATGTTGCCGATCCCGATTACGATCTGCTCGTTAAAAAAATTGTCGATGCTGACCAGACTGTTTGTTGGTGGTAATGTAACAATTTTTTTTATTGTTCCCCCCCCTTGCCTTTACCCGCAACGGGGGGATTTTTTTTGAAGAGTGACACCTCTATTATTTTGTCTAAAAACCAAAGATCGTTGAAAAATGAAAATTTTTTCCACGCTCGAGAAGCAGACAAAAAAATATTCGCAGCCTATAGATTGTAGCTTGAGTATCGTTTTTTTACTGTGACGAAGAGCGAGGGCAAAAAGCAATTTTTCGAGATGGCCTGAAAAGAAATCCCTTCACTCTAACTAATTAATCCCCTTCACCTCTTTTTTGTAACTCCTCTCATAAGGATATCATGAAAGAGCGGCCTGAATTGACGGATCATCTCATTCTCCCTGGATGGATGAACTCGGTTTGTCAATAGTACTGCTATACACTCCTTTTCCGGATCTATCCAGAAACTGGTCCCGGTAAAACCAAGATGTCCAACACTTCTCTCTGAAAAAAAGATCCCGCTACTTGAACCCTGTTTCGATGGAGTATCGAACCCCAGGGTCCATGTCGATCCTCTTTCCCGGGTTAACACCTTCCCGAGGAGTGTATTCGCATACGCCGGGTGCTGCCCTCGCCCCTGCCATTGATCAAGCAACTGTTCACAAAATAGAGTGACTCCCTGAAGAGTACCAAAAAGTCCTGCATGTCCAGCCACTCCTCCTATGGCCCGACAATTATCATCATGAACACTTCCACAAAGCATTTTCTGGCTCCATGGGCACTTTTCTGTACAAACATATCCCTCACCATTAATTTTATTCATACCTGCGAAAAAAAGGTCTTTATGGAGCCGCAAGGGGGTATATATGGTTTTATCTGCTAAAACATCCAGACCTTCGCCGCTAATCTTTTCGATAATAAAACCAAGAAGTATAAAGCCAAGATCACTGTAACAGTGTTTCGTACCTGGGTAACTATTTAATTTTTCTTCTAAAATTTGACAAAGGAGGGCTCTTTTTCGTTCTCTTTCGGGAAAAGTAAGAAGAGTATGATAATACTCTCGGTGAGCTGGCAAACCGGAACAATGAGACATGAGGTTTTGAATGGTAATTTTCTTTTTATCCGGAGGACAAAAAGAAAATATTTCCTCTATGGTTGTAGTCAATTGGAAACTCTTTTTTCCAAAAAGAGAGAGTAAAACAGGGACAGTAGCTAAGGGTTTTGTCAGTGAGGCCAGGTCAAAACAATCAGTTTTCTTCAATTTTTTTTTGACTGGGGTAAGCTGAGAATATCCATAGTGCTTTAGACTGCGCTCATATTCCCTTCCCTTCCATTGGGAAAATCCAAAGCCAGCACCAGGAAAAACTCCATCATTTAAGGAAGTTAAAAACAACTCGTCGAGCAGTAACCCTCTCTTTTCATCCATTGCTCATTTTTCCCACCCTGGCTTTTTATATTCACCTTTTTGAGAAATAAAAAGTCAGTTAATAAATCTTGTCTTTTAACCCCATTTGAACTAGAATAAATAGAAGCTTATTCAAGTATTATCATGCTGTTTTTCCATATTAATATTTGCTTATATTTCTCGTTTTCAACAACTTTTTAACACCCATTTGTTGATAAAACATTAAAAACTCTGTTGATAAGCTGTTAAAAAATAGAAATAAACAAAAAACCTCTTTTTTTTCACAACTTATTGTTCACAATAAATACTTTTATTTTAATATGTTATAATTTTTTTTAACATATTAACTACCTTAATAACAATAATAAAAAGATTATTTTAATAAACGGTTTTCCCCCATGACACTAAAATGTACCGTATTACGATCTGATTTGATAGAAGGACTGAATAGCCTGCAAAATATAACCGGCAAACGAGCAACACTTGCTATTCTTTCCAATATTCTCATTGAAACCACCAACGACAGTTTAATTCTGACTGGGACTGACCTTGAAATTGGATTACAGCTCCATGTCTCTGCTGAGATCCATTCTCAAGGAGCACTGACCCTTCCCAGTAAAAAACTGTTCGAGATTGTTCGAGAGTCAGGATCTGAATCTATACAGATCGAAGAAACTGAAAACAGTTGGGTTATCATCTCTGCTGGATTCAGTACGTATAATCTGGCAGGTATGGCAAGTGATGAATTTCCCGAATTTCCGGAATTCGAAGAGAACAGTTTTGTTCCTTTTGAAGCCAGTGTTTTTTCGGAAATGATAGATAAAATTATTTTTTCAGTGGCTAATGAGCAAGAGAATATCTATTCCCTAACCAATGTCCTTTTTGAGGCGGAAAAAAGAGACGAACTCTCTTATATTCGAATGATATCCTCGGATGGCCATCGTCTTACAATCATGGAAAAAGATGTAGTTGCAGACATAGAGCGTCTCAATCTCAATCCTGTAACGCTTATTCCCAAAAAAGGAATACAAGAATTAAAGAAATTTTGCGATACCCTCGACACGGTTGAAATTTCCTTTGAAAAGAAACAGATGGTTGCCAGAGACAATAAATCAATTATGGTTATTCGCCTGAAACAGGGAGAATTCCCACAGTACAAAGCCATCGTTAATGCAGTCCAATTGGAAAATAAGATAGAAATAGAGCGCATTCCCTTTCTCGATTCACTGAAACGGATCAATATTTTCACTGAGGATATATTTCATACCATCCAGCTAGAAATAGAAAATGGTAAGATGATTCTTACTTCCCAAAATGCTGATCTTGGAAATGCTAAAGATATACAAGAATTAAATTATGAAGGGGAGCCCCTTGTTCTTGGCTTTAATTGTCGTTATTTTATAGAAACATTACAAGTAATGGAGTGCGATGTTGTAGAAGCTTACATCAATTCCAATAACAGCCCCTGTTTGATGAAATCCGATGTAGATGCCGGTTTTCTAAGTATCATTATGCCCATGCAATTATAATAGCTCAGCTATATATCAATAAAAATATCCATTCATTCGAAAATGAATGGATATTTTTATTTCTTCAAGAAAAAAGGAAAAACGAGTGACTGAAGAAAATAAAGAATACGGTGCGGAACAAATAAAGGTCCTTGCTGGTCTTGAAGCTGTCAGAAAACGACCTTCCATGTATATCGGAAACACTTCTGAAACAGGTCTTCATCATCTTATCTGGGAAGTTATTGATAATAGTATAGATGAAGCACTAGCCGGATACTGTGAACGGATCCATGTCATTATTCATGGAGATAATTCAATAACGGTTCGTGATGACGGTCGAGGGATACCTGTTGATATGCATCCCACAGAAAACATGTCTGCCCTCGAATTGGTTATGACCACCCTCCATGCAGGCGGGAAATTTGATCATTCTACTTATAAGGTTTCCGGTGGACTTCATGGCGTGGGCGTATCTGTTGTCAATGCCCTTTCCATCAAAGCGGTTGCTGAAATAAGACGTAATGGAAATGTGTATCGTCAGGAATACAGGTACGGAGCCAAAGTAGGAGAATTAGAAATTGTTGGTCAGAGTGAAAAAACAGGAACATCTATTACCTTTCTCCCAGATCCTGATATTTTTTCTGAAACAACAACTTATAACTATGACACAATAAATACCCGCCTTCGTGAACTCGCTTTTCTCAATAAAAATGTCCGTATCTACCTGAAAGACGAACGCACCGGTGCCGAGGATAAATTCCATGCCGAGGGGGGTATTGTCGAATACGTGGAATATTTAAACCGCAAACGTACTCCAATGAACGCTGAACCTATCTTTCTTTTTGGTGAAAAAGATATGGTACAGGTGGAGATCGCTTTTCAGTATTTTGATGGCTATTCAGAGAGACTTTTTTCTTTTGTAAATAATATTAATACAAAAGAGGGAGGAACCCATGTTGCTGGTTTTAGGGGAGCTCTTACCAGATGCATAAATAAATATGCAAGTGATGATATTATTCCTAAAAATCTCAAAGAAAAGATGGGTGGTGATGATGTCAGGGAAGGATTGACCTGTGTTATTTCAGTACATGTCCCTGACCCACAGTTTGAAGGTCAAACCAAAACCAAACTTGGAAATTCAGAAGTTAGGTCTATCGTTGAATCCATCTGTACTGACAAACTAACCTTGTATCTTGAACAAAATCCCCAGGAAGCAAAAAAAATACTCATTAAGGTTGTAGAAGCAGCACGGGCCAGGGAGGCAGCAAAAAGGGCCAGAGATCTTTCTCGGAAAAAGGGATCAACTTCACTTCTCATGGCTGGAAAACTTGCTGAGTGCCAGGAAAAAGACCCGGCCAAGCGTGAGATATTTATTGTCGAGGGTGATTCCGCCGGTGGTTCTGCAAAACAGGGTCGTGATCGTTCAATCCAGGCTATTCTTCCCCTCCGTGGTAAGATTATGAATGTCGAAAAAGCCAGGTTTGATAAAATATTAGACAGTGAAGAGATAAAACAACTTATTGGAGCCCTTGGCTGCGGTATTGGTAAAGATGAGTTTGATTTGGAAAAACTTCGTTATCATAAAGTCATAATAATGACTGATGCTGATGTGGACGGTGCTCATATCCGTACGTTACTTCTCACTTTTCTTTACCGACAAATGTTACCACTTGTCCAAGGCGGTTTTGTCTATATTGGTCAACCTCCCCTCTACCGCTTGGGAAAAGGCAAGAAAGAACAATATTTTCTCGAAGAAGAAAATCTCAATTCTCATATGTTTAATGAGGCCAGTACCATCTTGAAAATAATGACTGAAGATGAAGAGAAAAAGGTCATTGAACAAGAATATCTGGTTAAAGTATTAAGACAACTTTCAATTTATCAAAAAGTCGTCGCGTATCTGGGAAGAATGAATATCTGGGAAGACATGCTCTATTTTCTCCTCAACAATAATGTTCGTTCGGCCGATCAGTTTACAGATGAATCATTTGTCAAAAATCTCATAGATCAACTCTCTCTAGAAAAAAATATAATTGGTAATATCCGTACCTGCCGCTGGCGGCCCAGTTGCTATGAAGTCGATATAGCTATTAAAGGAAAGGCCCAGATTATGATGACTCTGGGACCGCAGATTCCTCTTATCAATGAATATCGAACGGCTCTCGGTCTATTTGATGATATTAAATCACTCCTCCTCTGTTCTTTTACTATTATGAGAATAGTCCAGGGAGGAGAAGATAAAGAAGTTCGAGCTGTTGATTGGAAAGAGATGATAAAGATCATACGGAATGAAACGTTTAAAGGCAGTCATCTCCAGCGTTATAAAGGTTTAGGTGAGATGAATCCGGATCAGCTTTGGGAAACCACCATGAATCCGGAAAATCGAACGCTTGTTCAGGTAACTATTAATGATGCAGAACAGGCAGATGATATATTCACAACTCTTATGGGAGACAAGGTTGAACCGCGTAGAGAGTTTATCCAGAATCATGCCCTAGAAGTCACGGAATTGGATATATAACCGATGTATCCAATTCCGAGCACTCAGAGAAACGAGTATGATAACTACTCTGCTTGTATCTGTTTTAGATATCTCACCTCAAAGGGGCTGTAGCTCAATATTTGAAACACACAAAGATGAAGCACAGGTAACCTTTTACCATGTTACGTTTTAAGCTGGTTGGGAGTTGGATCTGCTTAAAACAGACGAACCTATATTGGAAAAAAATTTCTTATGAGCACTGAAGAACAACATCCCACTATCTCCATTGAACAAGAACTGAAGAAATCTTATCTTGACTATGCCATGAGCGTCATTATCGGCAGGGCTCTGCCCGATGTTCGTGACGGTCTGAAACCTGTTCATCGCAGGGCTCTGTTTGCCATGCGGGAACTTGGGGTTTTTTACAATAGGCCTTATGTCAAATCAGCTCGTATTGTCGGTGATGTCATAGGTAAATATCATCCTCATGGTGATACTGCAGCATATGACACCATTGTTCGTATGGCCCAGGATTTTTCCATGCGTTATCCCCTGGTAAATGGTCAGGGAAATTTTGGCTCCATGGATGGCGATTCACCTGCAGCCATGCGTTACACAGAGGCAAGAATGACCCGTATCGATCGGGAGATAGTTGCTGATCTGGATAAAGAGACCGTAGATTTTATCCCTACCTATGATAATTCTATGACGGAACCGACAGTTATGCCTAGTAAGGTTCCCACCTTACTGATTAACGGTTCTTCAGGTATTGCCGTGGGGATGGCCACGAATATACCACCCCATAACCTCACTGAGGTTATGGATGGTTTATTAGCCATGGTGGATAATGCTAATATCACTGTTCATGAACTGATAAATATAATAACAGGCCCTGATTTTCCCACAGGTGCGATGATTTGCGGCCGTGCAGGAATTCGGGAAGCCTATGAGACAGGTCGTGGTAGTGTTCTCATGCGTTCCACCATCCATATAGAGCAGATAAAGGGAGGAAAGCGAGAGGCCATTGTTATCGATGAAATTCCATATCAGCAGAATAAAGCCACTCTGGTGATGAAAATTGCCATGCTCGTAAAGGAAAAGAAAATTCAGTCTATATCTGAAGTTCGTGATGAATCAGACAGGCAGGGACTCAGGATTGTTATTGAATTGAAAAAGGATGAGATAGCCGATGTGGTGATCAATCAGCTGTATAAAATGACGCCCTTGCAGCGCTCCTTTGGTATTATTTTTCTGGCCATTGTCAACAACAGACCTGAAGTGCTTAATTTAAAGCAAATTCTTGAGCACTTTATTCTTCATCGTAAGGTGGTGGTATATCGTCGTACTGCCTTTGAATTGAATAAGGCTGAAGAAAAAGCCCATCTTCTCGAAGGGCTCAAAATAGCTATCACCAATCTTGATGAGGTGGTGAAACTGATAAGAAGTTCGAAGAATCCAATTGAGGCCAAGACGGATTTAATTAGTCGATTTGCGCTTTCACCCATTCAGGCCCAGTCTATTCTTGATATGCGTCTGCAACGTCTTACCGGTCTTGAACGGGAAAAAATAATCAATGATTATAATGAGATTATTATCGAGATTGATCGATTGAAGAATATCCTCGGTAATGAAGACCTGGTCATGAAGATAATTCGTGACGAGTTTGTGGAAATCAAAGAAACCTATGGGGATGAGAGACGTACCGAAATTATTGACGCTGTTGATGAAATTCTCCCAGAAGATATGATTACCCCGGAAGATATGGCGGTAACCGTTACCCATTCCGGTTATATCAAGCGCAATCCGGTAAGTCTGTATCGTTCCCAGCATCGTGGTGGTAAGGGAGTCTTTGGGGTCAAGAATATTGAAGAGGATTTTGTCTCTAATCTTTATGTAGCCTCAACTCACGACACGTTTCTTTTCTTTACCAATCATGGCAAGATTTTTTGGCGCAAAGTATATCAGTTGCCGCTTGCCGGTCGCACTGCACGTGGAAAAGCCATTATTAATCTCCTTAACCTCGCAGAAGGCGAGAAGCTTGCTGCCATCCTGCCCATTTCTGAACTGAGTGATGAGGGGTCTGAGAAAACGATTCTGATGGTTACCCGTCTGGGCAGAGTAAAAAAGACCAGCCTTCAGGAATTTGTCAAACCTCGTAAACGTGGTAAAAAGGCCCTGACCATCAACGAAGATGACGAGATCATCGCCGCCCATATCCTAAACGGTGATAATACAATATTTCTTGTTTCTGAAAATGGGGCATCTATCCATTTTCATGAATCTGATATCCGAACCATGGGCAGAACAGCGGCTGGTGTCAGGGGAATCAGACTGACAGCGGATGATGTTGTTGTGGGTGCCATTGTTATTTCTTCTGATAATTCTATTCTCACTGTCACTGAAAATGGCTATGGAAAGCGGACTCCAGTAGCGGAACATCGTATTCAGGGACGGGGCGGAAAAGGGATTATAGCCATTAAGGTCAGTGAGCGGAATGGTAAAGTCGTGGGCGCCATGCAGGTTGATGAAGAAAATGAAGTCATGCTCATTGCCGATTCTGGTAAGATGATTCGCATGCCTTTGCAGAATGTCCGGATTATTGGACGTACAACTCAGGGTGTATGTCTTATAAATCTGGCTGACGAAGAGCGGGTGGTGGCAATGGATCTTGTGGCCCCTGAAGATGATTCAGAAGACGGGGACGAGGAAGGACTAGCAGTAGACCAAAGCACGGATGAGTAAGTCGACAATCAACAAAATAGCGGTCATTGGTGCCGGTTCCTGGGGAACGGCTATTGCGGGAGTTCTCTCCGCAAAAAAACTGGATATCATACTCTGGGGTCATAACAAAGCGCATGTGACTGCTTTGGCTAAAGAGAGGGAAAACAGAAAATATCTTCCTGGTTTTATTTTTCCTCCTTCCTTGAAAGTAACAGATGACCTTGAGGGAGCTGTGAGGGGAGCTGACGTAGTCTGTATGGTTGTCCCCTCTCATGGCTTTCGTTCAGTTTTTGTAAAACTGATTCCCTTTCTTGAACAAGAGGCTTTTATTGTCTCCGCTGTGAAAGGTATTGAAAACGACTCCCTGATGACCATGACCCAGGTTATGAAGCTGACCCTTGGGGAAGCCCTTGATCGTAAAAATTTGACCCTCTCAGTGCTGTCAGGACCGTCGTTTGCGAAAGAGGTTGCCTTGGGACTTCCTACTTTGGTTACCATAGGCTGTGGTGATCTGGACAGGGCAAAGGTTTTACAGAAAATATTTGGCAGTGAGCGCTTCAGGGTCTATGCCGCCCAGGATATGATTGGTCTGGAGATCAGTGCAGCTTTGAAAAACATAGTGGCTATTGCCGCAGGGATATGTGATGGTCTGGGGTACGGGTTGAATAGCCGGGCGGCCCTTATCACCAGGGGGCTGGCCGAGATTACCCGTATGGGAGTAGCCATGGGTGCCGATCCTGTTACTTTTTCCGGACTCAGTGGTCTTGGTGATCTGGTTCTTACCTGTACGGGTGATCTCAGTAGAAACCGCACTGTTGGCTTAAAACTCGGTCAAGGAAAAAAACTTCCTCTGATCCTGGAAGAAATGGAAATGGTCGCAGAGGGGGTCAAGACTACTAAATCAGTTCATGATTTAGTTCAGCGTATGGGAGTGGATATGCCCATTCTGGAGCAGGTCTATAAGATCCTCTATGAAGAGAAGGATTGTTCATTGGCTGTGAACGATCTTCTTACCAGAGAATTGAAGGTTGAGTAGATTTCAAGGAGAAGGGCAGGCAGTGTAATGAATGCTCTTTTCATTTACTTGGATAAAAATAAGCAATTACTTCTTCTGCAGCGCTTTTTCATCTTGTAATCTAAAATCATCACAAAGAGATATGATATATGCAGTTGACAAATGGTGACGAAGGTCTTCGTTTTCTTTCCTATCTTACCCTGTTTCTTGTTGCTGCCTCACTCTATCTCTTCTCTTCTTACCTGCATTACATCCTTGTGGCTGCAGTTCTGGCACTCTGCACCAGTCATGGATTTTCAGCACTGACTAGGCTGTTTGAGCAACATGCCCTGCCCGTTTATATAAAAAAACGGAGTCACATTCTTGCTTCCACCCTTCTCACCCTTTTTTTTCTCTGCCTTATCTTTGCCCCTCTGGTCTACTTTCTTTCTGAGACCTATACCCAGATGTCAGGGGTGGACCTGGAACATATCAAAAAGGTTACAATGGATATGGTGGATAAAGTGGTGGCCTATACAGATTCTATTCCGGTTCTTCATAATTTTCTCGAGAAATTAAAGACGGAGGGGAGTTCAATGTTGGCTGGTGTTTCCATGGAGGCTCTCTATAAAACAGTGAACGGAGTGGCCTCCGGAGCTGGTGGATTGGTGGTGCAGATTGCCTGGATTCTCATTTTTTATTTTCTTTTTAATCTTTATGGAAAACAAATCCTTGTTTTTGCCGCCCGGGTTATGCCCACCAGCCTTGAGCATGAAAAATATCTCTACCGTGAATGTACCGGTACGGTGGCTGTAGTCTTTTATGGCACTCTTTTTAATATGATGGCTCAAGGTATTACCTTCGCCATTCTGATGGCCTTTATTGGAGATTACAATGCCTTTTACCTCGGCGTACTTGCTGGTTTCTGTTCAGTTATTCCCCTTGTCGGGGCCGCTCTTGTCTATCTCCCTGTGGTGGCTCTTGAACTCTTTGCCTCCAATTATATGAATGTGGTGGTTATCTTGATCGTTGTCTGGGGTGTTATGGGGTTTTTTATTGATAATATATTGCGCATGATCTTTATCGGCTATCTGAAACGAATTTTCGGTTTTGAATACACTATGAACGAGATTCTTATCCTCCTCTCTATTCTTGCAGGAATAGCCAGCTTTGGTTTTTGGGGGTTGATTATCGGTCCATCGGTGATAGCTCTGACTCTTGCTGCGGCCAATCTTTACAGTTCACAGACGACCCATACTGGTTTTCCGGAAAAATAGAATGAGGCTGGTAATTTTTTTGAACAATGAAGAGAAAAAATAACTGCAGGTATCCATTACCTTCTTGTGACGGATATTGAACGCTATCCGGCTCTTTTGATAAAAATATGGATCAGCTATTGAGAGGAGGGAGAATAATACTAAGGGCCTTATTCAGTTCTTCCACCATAAACGGTTTGGGTACAACCCCGCAAAAGCCATATTCTCTATAATTGGCCATAACTGGATTATTGGCATAACCACTGGAAACCAGGGCCTTGACCTCGGAATCCAGGATTCGCAGCCTTTCAAGGGTCTCCAGTCCACCTAAACTGCCTGGTATGGTCAAGTCCATGATCAGGACATCAAAGGGGGTGTTGTTCTCCTTAGCCTGCATGTAGAGGGTAATGGCTTCATGACCGTTGGCTGCAACAGCAGTTTGACAACCGAGACACTCAAGTATTTCCACAGAAATATCACGAACAATTTTTTCATCATCCATAACAAGGACATGTCCCCTGATTGGAGAGTGGAGGGGAGCATCTTTGGACAGGCTGAGTTGAGAGGTTGATTTCGAACAGGCAGGGAGATAGATGGTAAAAATTGTTCCTATATCAACTTCAGATTGAACAAGAATGAGTCCGTCGTGATTTTTGATAATAGAATAGGATATTGCCAAACCCAGGCCGCTACCTGACTGCTTACTCGTGAAATAAGGATCAAATATTTTAGAGAGATGTTCCTCTTTTATACCGCATCCCTTGTCTTCAAATTGAACTTCTATATATCCTCCGGGAGGCAGAGAGGGAATAATCCCATCATTTAAAATCTTATTTCTGGCCCGGATGGTGATACTGCCCCCATTTGTCATAGCCTGACTGGCATTGATTGCAAGATTTTGGGTAACCTGGCTAAGTTGTCCTTCGTCAACATCTACAGGCCAGAGATTTTCGGCAATATCGTATATGCAGTTTACATTGGACCCTCTGAGAACAAAGGTAGTGGAGTCTGTGATAAGGTCTCCGATGGTTGTGGTGCGTTTGATGGGAGCTCCACCTTTGGAAAAGGTGAGAAGCTGCTGGGTCAAACCTTTGGCTCGTTGGCTCGCTCGTTCCGTGTTTTCAAGGTAATTAATTACCCTTTCGGGGGAATTGGTATGCATTTTGGCTAAAGAGATGTTTCCCAGGATGGCAGTGAGAAGGTTGTTGAAATCATGGGCGATACCTCCGGCCAGAACACCTAGTGATTCGATTTTCTGTGCCTTGTGCAATTCTTCCTCCATTTTGTTTTTCTGAGTTACATCACGGAAGATACATTGGGTCCTAATGGGCTTACCGTCTACAAATTTGCAGATGGCATTGCCTTCGATACTGATTTTCCGTCCATCCTTGGCGGTAAAAACGGTGTTGATATAGTTTATTTTCGGTATGGTGATAATTTCTTGAAAAACCTGTTCACATTGGTTTTGGCAGTCGGGCGAGATCAGTTCGAAGATGGAGAGTTCTGCGATTTCTTCATCACTGTAACTGAACGTTTCTCTCCAGGCTTTGTTGACATAGAGAATGTATCCATTGGGATCAAGTATTTGGATGAGATCTGTTGTGTTTTCAAAAAGATCTCGGTAGCGTTCTTCGCTTTCAATAAGGGCCTTGGCGTTGATCTGATGCTCGCTGAGATCGCGAAAAATCCCTGTCATGGCCACAGCCTTGCCGTTAACAAAACGTGTGTTACAGCGGCCTTCAACTGATATTTTTCGTCCATCTTTGGCCAGAAATACAGTGTTGTTTCTGTCTATTTTCTGCCCTGTATGCAGATCATTGAAGATAGTTTCACAATTTCCCAGACATTCAGGGTGAATGATATCCATGAGAGTTAGGGTTTGAAGATCTTCATCACTGTATCCCAAGGTGTTCTGCCAGGCCTGGTTAACAAAGAGAAAATGTCCATCCGCTGTAACAGAATGGATGGGGTCGGAGGTATTATTTTTAAGGGAATCGAAAGAGTTAGCTTTGTTTTCAAGGGAGAGAATGATTTTTTTTTGCCGGGCAACAGTCTGTTCCAGTTGTTCAATTCTTTTTGCAAGAGTTGTTGCCTTGTGTTCGTCTGTCATTCTGGTATCATCTCCTACACGATAAAAAGGAAGAATTCCAAATTGTTAAATAGTTAACCAGATCATTCGGGAAAAGACAAGGTAAAGCTCGTTCTCAATCGCACTCTTATTTTTGAAAGGAATTTGTTGCTCTCTTGCTGTTTTTATGACAGTTTTTGATACAAACAGGGTGTGGGAATAACTTTTTCGGCAATATGATAAGGGAAAGAATTATGAGTATTTTGAATAAGGAATCCATCTTCACTTCAATGCTCCAGGATGGTCCTTTTGCGGTCAAAGCGATGCCTCCTTTCGTTCATCCTTTTTCTAGAGAGGCAAAGGAGTGGATTAAAGGTTTTCAAGGTGATCAGCTGATGAAGACTAAATATCGCGCTGTTCGCAGCCAGATTTTTGATTTTCTCGGGGTGGCTGGTTTCGACGAAATACTTTCCCTCATATACACGCCATCAAGGAGGGATTTTGCTGCCCAGCGTGCCAATGTCCTTCTTGGGAATATGTTTGCGGTCGATCAATCGAGTCAGGATGTCAGGCGCTACCTTCGTGATTACGCGAGAACCGCCGATGATGTTGTTAACTCACTGCGGGCCAAGGTCCTGGCACCCTACAGTTCACATATAGAAACAACAAATGAGATTGAAACAACTCATGATCCCGTAGATTTGCTACTTATTTTTTTTGATGAGCATTTTCACAAGAAAGCACGTTTTGAGGCCAAAAGAAAATTAGTCCTCATGAATCTTGCCGGTTCCATTGATCAACGTGAACGGGAAACTGATATCGAAAAAAAGTTTTCCGATTTTATCACCTTTCTCAATGCCCACGTCTGGAGTCCCAGTCTACAAATTGGGGATCTTAAAATTCACTATCTCCATAGCAGTCATCGTCAAGATGATTTCAGTTGTGAGCAGGTCAATGTCCTTTCTGAGGATCAGGCCCGTCAACTGACACCAATTGCTGGTGAAAAACTAACCCTGATCAAACGCAGAACTTTCCGCTATCTGGGAAGAGAAATTCCAATCTATGTCACCATCCGTAAAAAGCCTCCTTCTGATAAGGTTATAAAACTACTCAGAAAAAATGAAAAAAATCCTGCTACTGCCGTTGATGATGAGTTGGGTTTGATGGCTGTTCTAAATTCAGTGGGAGATGTGAAGTGTTTTCTTCGTCACCTCACTCGCAGTGCAGTAGAGGCAGGTTCATTTATGACCCTGGAGGATATTTCCGATACCCTGACTGGTGGTAACTATACCGGCACCGCCACGGGAAGTTCAATAAAGACTCCAATGCTCAAGTTTTTTGCCCGGCTTGGGGGAATGCGGGTGGAGTTTATCATTCATACCAATCGGTCTTACTTGAATTATATCTATCAGCGCGATGTGGCCCATGACGAGTATGAGGTCAAGCGTGTTTTCGATACCGGAGTAGCCGAGTTTCTCTTCCCCTGGGATATTTATCGCTTAAGTATGAATGAGATTCGCAGCAGACAGCTTCAGCTTTTCAGGAGGCGGATCGAAGAGTGGTAATCGAATATTCCTCTGCTCCACGGATCTTGTGAGCAGAGGATGTATTGTTATTTCGACCAGTCATTGCCCTCAAACTCACTATGATCGGGTTTGGGTGGTTTTTCTTCTGCCAGGCGCTGATTAAGCCACTTTAAGACCTTGTCAAATTCGGAGCTCAAATCAGCCAAGGCCTTTCCGCGGTGGCTGTACTTGTTTTTTTCTTCCATGGTGCATTCAGCGAAGGTTTTGTTAAGTGGCTCAAAGAAAAAGAGAGGATCATAACCAAAGCCTGATTCTCCACGCTTTTCATTAAGAAGTACTCCTTCACAGCTCCCTTCGTAGGTTAAAGCTGGACCAGATGGGACGGCAATAGAAAGAACACATTTAAAAGCGGCCTTTCTGTTTTTATTGCCAGCCATCTCCTGGAGCAGTTTTTCACAATTTTCTGCATCCGTTGCTGATTCTCCGGCATATCTGGCAGAGTAGACCCCTGGGGCTCCGTTCAGTGCTTCAACTTCAAGACCAGAATCGTCAGCTATGGCAGGCAGGCCAAGGATTTTTGCTGTGTGCAGGGCCTTTTTGTAGGCGTTATCGTCAAAAGTCTTGCCGTCTTCGATACACTCCGGAAGAGGACCAAAGTCTCCAACTGATCTGATTTCAATGGGAAAATCTTTGACGATCTCCTGAAATTCTTTAATTTTATTTTTATTCGTTGTTGCCAGTACCAGTATAGTGACCATGTCTTTCCTCTTTTTTCTTCTTTACCGCTTTAGGTTGTTAAACGTCAGGATGTTATTGTTGAGGCAGTTCTTAATTTCTTCTGTAGTTTTTTATCGTATCGTTCCTGCTCGCTGTAAATGCATCCACAATAGGGCTGGCGGTACAGTTTCATGGCGATGGATTTATCTATACCCTCCTGCCAGCCCACGCGAAAATCTTCATAATAGAATGCGATACCGTATTTTTCAGCTATTGTCTTGCCAATTCCAATAATGGCCTGGTGATTCTGATACTTGCTGTATAAGAGTGTCGTGGAAAATGCCTCGGCACCGATTTTTAAGCCATACTCTGCCGCTTTTTGCAAGCGCATTGCATAGCAGAGAGGACACCGTTCTTTTTCATGATAAACAATCTGTTGCAGATAGTTGGTCAAACCGTATTCAGTCTCGATTTCCACCTTAAAGTCACTCCTGTCGGCCATATCTCGCAATGAGGTCAGGCGTCGGTGAAACTCCCGATACGGGTGGATGTTTGGATTGTAAAAGAAACCAGTGACGTCAAAATCCTGAGCACGCAATATCCTCAGAGGATAAATGGAACAAGGACCGCAACAGAGATGGAGGAGAAGGTTCATGAGGCACTTATTTTAAATTTTTTCGGGTCTATGTTATATTGATGAATCTTGTAATTAATGATTCGCAGGCTGGTGTCCAAATACAGTGCTGTCTTTGTTTGATTTCCTCTATTTTTTTTCAACCCTTCAATAATAATGTCTTTTTCAAAATTTTCCACCGCCGATGACAGAGAGAGTGGATTTTGGTCGGAGTTAATAGATTCAGAGGTCTGCAGAGTTGGCGGGAGATGAATTCCCTTAATGGTATCACCATCACAAATCAGTACCGCCCGTTCCATGCAATTCTGTAATTCTCGCACATTTCCTGGCCAGTGGTATTGGATGAGCATGTCAATGGCAGGGGTTGATATCCGTTTTATGGATTTGTTATTTTCCTTTGCGTATTTATCGAGGAAAAATTCTGCCAGGAGGAGAATATCTGTTCTTCGCTCGCGAAGAGATGGCATAAATACCGGGAAGACATTTAAGCGATAATAAAGGTCCTCGCGGAAGCTTTTATCTTTTACCGCACTCTCAAGGTCTCGATTTGTTGCGGCAACCAGCCTTACATCGCAGGCGATCGATTTCCCCGAACCCAGTCGTTGAAACGTTCGTTCCTGGACGACGTTCAGCAGTTTTATTTGTACGGCATGGCTGATTTCACCAATCTCATCCAGGAACAGGGTACCCCCTTCAGCCTGTTCAAACCTGCCAATTTTTCGTTCCGTGGCTCCAGTAAAGGCCCCTTTTTCATGGCCAAACAACTCGCTTTCAAGCAGGGTCTCTGGAAGGGCTGAGCAGTTAACAACAATAAAGGGTTTTGTCTTTCGTTTTCCATTATAGTGGAGGGCCCTTGCCACCAGTGTCTTTCCTGTACCCGATTCACCACGGAGAAGGACGGTGGCATTGGAATCAACCACCCGATAAACCATCTCATACACTTCCTGCATTCTGCTGGAATTCCCGATGATGTCATTAATTTTGTTTTTTTCTGAAAGCTCGCGTTTGAGTTTGAGATTTTCTACCCGTAACTCTTCCTGTTCTTGGTTTACTTTCTGAATTCTATGGGTAGTTTGAGCAATCAGTGTGCTGAGAATTATGAGAAAACGGAGATCTTCCTCGGCCTGGCCAGAAATACCGTCTTTATAAAGTCGGTCTACAGAGAGGGCGCCGATTACCTGTTTACCACCACGTATAGGGACGCAGATAAACGAACGCATTTGATTGCTGAGGTCGCCGCGCGATCTCGTTTTATTTAAAAAGTTTGGCTCGTTAGCTATATGAGGAACGATAATGGGTTCTCCTGAGGCCACAACTCTTCCCGTTATCCCCTCACCTATCTGATATTTTCCCCGTTTTCGCCCTTCAGCGTTTATTCCATGGGCTACTTCAATTTCAAGTTTTCCGGTCAATGGGTTAATGATGGTCACGGTACCGTTTTCCATCTTTTTCATTGAGTCGAGAGTTGCCATGGTTCGTTCCAGACATTCTTTTAAATCAGTTGATGAGGCGAGGCTTTTGCTAATCTCATAGAGACAACTAAGGTCTTCAAGTTGTGCCGAGATATCTATATGTTCTTGCATGGGCATTTATTCTATAAGGTTATTTGGGAATAATTGTTTATTTTATCTCTCTTACCATTTTTATCGGCATTTATCGAATCTTTCTTACATATTTGTTAATGTATTTGTTGTTTTTGTTGCTTTTGTTGTTTTTTCTCCACTTTTGTAACGTCTCATTTTTCTATATCATTTTTTTCATGCCCCTCAATATTGACACTTTAGTGCTCAAGTGGTAAAAGACCTCGAGTGGAGGAATGGCCGAGTGGTTTAAGGCGGCGGTCTTGAAAACCGTTGTACGAAAGTACCGTGGGTTCGAATCCTACTTCCTCCGCCACTCTGGAGAGGTGACCGAGAGGCCGATGGTGCTCGCCTGCTAAGCGAGTGTGGGGGTTAAACTCCACCGAGGGTTCGAATCCCTCCTTCTCCGCCAGACGCAATAAAGCCGTCTGTAATCAATAGGTTACAGACGGCTTTTTTGTTCACTGCGCAATGCGCTGTTGTCGTTCTGCTTGGTTTTTTAAATTTTTGTTTCAACTTGAACTCGTGAGAGATTCATTTCTCCACATGTCAAAAGGGGCCTCCGGCTCTCTTGTCCTTTTTCGCTTGCCTTGTTTCTGCAGCCTTCCAGTGGATTGATGTTGTGAAGTTTGTTTGAATGACTTTCTTAATTTGCAATCTCTTGATCTCCTCTAGGTTCCTCCTGTGAAGCATCGATAATAAAGCTTTACTTGGCCATAGGATTTGAGAAAAAGAAATTTAGTAAGGGGGGGATCCGCGCGGCAGCGGAGTTTGTCGCTGTTCCTCTCCAGCGTGTCTGCTGCCTTTCCTTCAAAATACGATCAGGATTAGGGGATTGGACAATAGTTGCTACACCTTTATTTCATGAGGTCCCATAGCGGTGTTCATCAGGTTCTCTACAGGTGGGATAACAGAGGTTGAAGTGTTGTAAGAGTTCAACTCTTAAATACAATAAAACAGACTCTCCATAAACCTGAGCTGGTGAATATTCGTCCGGCAAAAACGTACTGTAAGGTTGGATAAGGGAGGCATTTTTCTCTCCCAGAAAAGAGAAAAGCCGCATTTCATCCTATAAAGATGTGCGGCTTTTCTCTTTTGATACGATTTGGCTTTTGAATCAGAATCCCCAGAGCAGGCTCCGTTTTATCCATCCTATCAGGCCTGATTCATGTTTAATCTTGACCCATCCCTTTTCTTGCGCAAGTGTCTCAAAAACAACTCCATAGTATGCCTTACCGACTATTTTGTAACCAACGCCTGGGCCGGATCTGATGTTAATTTTTGTTTGCTGGCCCTTATTGACTTTGACAATCATATGGGGGGTTGAATCCACATACTCATTAAATATCCAACCAGAATCATCTTCAAAATCCTTTACCTTGATCCAAGCGCCCTTCTCTGAGAGGATTTTGAGGGGAATTCCATTTCCGTATTCCCACTTGACTGAGTAGTTGGTTCCGGGTCCAGATCGTAGTTGAACCTTGTCTCCTTTGATACTCCCCATTTTCGCGCTTGCTGAGGAGGTAACCACCAAAAAGAGAATTACAATGAGAGGGAGGATGAGTCTAAGTTTTAATGGTAATTTATTCATTCTAGCTGACCTTAATCTACTTTTCTTGTGAATGATCATAAGTTATTTTTGGCTGTGGAGAGAGTACGATTATCCTTTAGGCCCACATACTTCATCGACATCTACTGCGAAAAACAGCCGGGTACAGTACACCTCCTTCGTTAAAAGGATAAAAAACATACCCCCCCCAACTGAGAAAGAATGGATGTTTTTTAATTCCTGTGCCTCGAACTTACAACAATTTCAGTTTGTTGATGACGACCTTGTTAAAAAATATGAGCCACTACCGCTATTTTATAGCTTCTTTTAATACAAACTAGCCTATATCAATTATCATTTCCAGAATTTATTGTTCATAATTACCGATAGTTTCCTTCTTACTCAGGTATCAGAGGTTTTTCTTTTCCTGGTAACCTCTGGTTCGCGGTTAAAGGAAAGCCGCCAAGGGTGACTTGAATAGCCGCGAACTGGCATGCCTCATTCATACAACGCATGCACATAATGCACTCCGGGCTCCCGGCCACTTCATTAAATTGTATACCCATGGGACAGACCTTGGCACAGGCCCCGCATTTCGTACAGTTGTCCTCTACCAGTTCAAGTTTAATGAAAGATATCTTGTTTAGAATGCCATAAAAGGCACCCAAAGGACAGGTCGTCTTGCAAAAAGGCCTTGAGGTGACAACACTCCATCCAAGGAAAAGGATCATCCAGAATAATTTATTGTAGAACAAAATCCCTAGTGTCGCCCTGAGGTCTGGCTGAAGTAGGAGCATGGGGATTCCCGCTTCCAGGGTGCCAGCTGGACACACATACTTACAAAACCAAGGTTTCCCCATTCCCCAGTCATTCGTGAGCAGGAGGGGGAAAAGAAAGACGAATACGATGAGCATGAAATATTTCCCGTATCTAAAGAAATACGGTATTTGGCGTTTTTTGCCAAAGGGTATTTTGTAGAGGAGTTCTTGGATGAGGCCAAAAGGACAGAGCCAAGCACAGGTTATTCTTCCACTCAATGTTCCTATAAGGCCAATAGATCCAACTACATAGGACCCAAAATAATACGATCCGGTTTCAAACGAGAATCTCACCCCCAGGAGCAATTGTTGAATGGCACCAATGGGGCAGGAGGTTGTGGATGCTGGACAAGAATAACAGTTCAGGCCTGGCGAACAGATTATTTTTAAGGGCCCTTGGTAGATATTTTTCGTTTGGGGAAAGAGAAAATAGCTGTTTGTGAGGAAGGTGGCGATAACCTGGATGAGTTTACGAATTGATTCCATGGGTTCAATACGGTTAAGGTTCTTATCCGATGCCAATGCAGTCCAGGCATATATTCCATGCCTGTTCAAGTACGCGTTGAGGTTCCTGGACGTTAACCCCAAAGAGGAAAAGGGCAAGGAAGATAAGCAAAGGGAGAAATGTCAGCCAATGAATTCTTCGTTTTTCCGGTTTTTTCTTCATACGACTCCCGGAGTTATTGGCGTCTCTCTCATTGTTCAACTTTCCTCAATGTTACCGATGAAATTTTATCACCGATGTGGACATTTTTATCCCTTCTGTCATCGATGACGATATGGGTAATTACTCTGATCGCCCCTTGATCAAAAGGGGTCTCGTAGATTTTCCCCACAAGCTGCAAAAGCTCTTGAACCTCCCCCTCAATAACTGTGCCCATGTCGTTCAGACGAAAGGTTGCCCCTTCCCTATCCAGACTTTTTTGGATTTCCGTGATATATTCGCCAACGCTGATATTCACTCCCATTGGAATCATGGTTAATTGGAGTAATGCCAATGCGTACCCTCCCTTTCTTGTATAGGTTGATCAGAATCAGGTCGCAGTGTCATTCACCTGCAATCAGGTCAATGACACGTTCGAGATCGTCAAGTGAATAATATTCGATTTCCAATTTTCCTCTGTTACCGTTTTGTATCAATTGGACCTTTGAGTTCAGTTTGTTTGTCATTCTGGTGATCAGTGCGTGGGAAAAAGAGGCCGGGATAGTATTATTCTCCCTGGGGGGGGGCGTCCTGCCACTTCTCCTGGTTTGCCGCATTCTACTGGTAAGTTTTTCTGCTTGACGTACTGATAAACCCTTGCTTACGATCTGATCTCTGGCCTCCTTCATGGCCGCATTGTCCTCCGAGAGGCGTAACAGGGCCCTGGCATGGCCTTCGCTGAGCTGGGACTGTAAAACATCATTTTTAATAAAATCAGGGAGTTGTAGGAGTCTGAGTCGGTTCGTTACAGTAGATCTCTTCTTTCCCACCTTTTGGGCGGCCTGTTCCTGGGTGTAAGAGAAGACTTCTATCAATTTTTCATAGGCTTCTGCCTCTTCAATGGGATTGAGATCTTTTCGTTGCACATTTTCAATGAGTGCGAGTTCCAGTAACTCATCATCACTCTTGATTTCTCTGAGGACAACGGGGACCGTCTGCAGGCCTATCTGTTTAGAGGCTCGCAAACGTCTTTCTCCAGCGATGAGACCATAGGTTCCGTCTGAGTTGGCCACTACAACCAGTGGCTGGATGATACCATTCACTGCTATGGAATCGGCAAGTTCTGCCAGACTCGCTTCGTCAAAATGACTCCGCGGCTGATATTGGTTAGGAACGATATTCCCTATTTCGCATTCAAAATATTTCTCTTCGACCTGTTCTTGATTGAATAACAGGTCAACCCCTCTGCCTAATCCTTTTTTTGCTGCCATTGTTATCTCTACCCCTGTCTTCGTATGAATTCGTTGGTCAAATTGATGTATGCCTTCGCCCCACTGCTCTTTATATCATATTCGATAACGGATTGTCCGTGGCTGGGGCACTCACTCAATCGTACGTTCCGAGGAATAACGGTTTTGAATACCTGGTCGCCAAAATGCTTTTGGATTTCTTCGGCGACCTGAAAAGTGAGCCGGTTTCGTTTATCGAACATGGTAAGGAGGAGACCTTCTATGAAGAGCTCTTTATTGAGGGACTTCTTGACTGAGCGGATGGTGGAGATCAACTGGGACAGTCCTTCCAGGGCAAAATATTCGCACTGCATAGGAATAAGTACTGAATTTGCTGCCGTAAGACTGTTAACAGTCAATAGACCCAAAGATGGAGGGCAGTCTATGATAATATATTCAAAGTCATTCTGGACTGGTGCTAACATTTTTTTGAGAACGTACTCCCTCTCTTTTCTCGGAAAGAGCTCCATTTCTGCCGCTGCCAGATCTATGGAGGATGGGACTACTGTTAATTTCCATTTGGACTCAGGGATTACAAAAACATCCGCCAGAGGAATGTCCCCGGTGTAACTATGGTAGAGGTGATTGCTCACTTCTCTGGGGTTGACGCCTATCCCTGAGGATGCATTTCCCTGAGGGTCAGAGTCAACCAAAAGAACTCTTTTCTTTTTCCGGGCCAAGGCGGAAGCCAGACTGATTGCCGAAGTCGTCTTCCCCACCCCACCCTTTTGATTTGCGACGGCGATAACTTTTCCTTTACTCATCTCACCTCCCGGTTCCAGCACTGAAAATCGACACAATGTTTATTGATTACTCTATGTATCCCATTTTTTCTTATCGCACAAGATTTTTGCCTCTATTTACCATTTTCAACACCTGTTTTCCCAGTTATTTCTTTTATGGTATTCATTCTCTTGCCTTTAGTGTTGTGCAGCGCTACACTATCCCATGTGATTTTTGTCTTTTTAACGATTGTCTTACTGCTATGTTTCACGTGAAACATAGAGAGGAATATATAATGGAAAGTGATTTTTTGGTCATTGGGAGTGGTATTGCAGGGTTGTCGTTTGCCTTGAAGTGTGCAGAGTTGGGTTCGGTGGTTGTGGTCACTAAAAAAAGAGATGTGGATACTGCAACGAATCTTGCCCAGGGAGGAATAGCGGCGGTACTGGAACGGGAGGACAGTGTCGGGTCTCATGTGGAGGATACCCTTATCTCTGGGGCGGGTTTGTGTGATGAAGAGGTGGTTCGTCTGGTGGTAGAGGGTGGGCCGGCTAGGGTAAAGGAACTGGTTCGGCTTGGTGTTGATTTTGTAAGAGATAAGAAAAATTCTTCTGGGTATTCATTGGGAAGGGAGGGGGGGCATAGCCATCGTCGTGTCGCCCACTCGTATGACTTGACGGGGAGAGAGATAGAACGGGCGTTGCTGGAAAAAGCAAGGGCCAGTGACAATATTACCCTATTGGAAGAACATATTGCTGTCGATTTGTTGGTGGTGGAAGAGTCGCTCGGTGTGTGGGGTGAAGGTGGAAAGGAGAGGTGTGTCGGTGCGTATGTGATGGATGGGGGAGGGGTTGAAACCTACCGCGCCAGGGTAACAGCCCTGTGTAGTGGTGGTGTGGGGAAGGTCTACCTCTATACGACAAACCCGGATATTGCCACGGGAGATGGGATGGCAATGGCTTTTCGGGCTGGAGCTGAAATGGAAAACATGGAGTTTGTTCAGTTCCATCCAACGTGTCTGTATCATCCTTTGGAGAAGAATTTTCTCATTTCAGAGGCGGTGCGAGGGGAAGGCGGGATATTGATTGGTGCTGATGGGATTCCCTTTATGAGCAAATACGATTCGAGAAAAGATTTGGCGACAAGGGATACTGTGGCGAGGGCCATAGATAAAGAGTTGAAAGAAAGTGGCGCGGATTGTGTGTTTCTTGATATAACTCAACTTGATAGTGAGTATGTCAAAAAGCGCTTCCCTACGATATACCAAAGGTGTCTGAGGCGGGGAATCGATATCACAAAACAACCTATCCCTGTGGTACCAGCAGCCCATTATATGTGTGGAGGGGTAAAGACGGATAATCAGGGCAGGACCTCCATTCCGGGTTTGATAGCATTAGGGGAAACGGCTTGCACAGGACTCCATGGTGGAAACAGGTTGGCCAGTAATAGCCTTTTGGAGGCCGTGGTCTTTGCAGACCGGGCAGCAGAGTATTGTCGTTCTCTGTGGTCGGTGCTCAAAGAGATTGGACTGCCGGTTGTGGACGAATGGCAAAGTGGTGATGCCAGGAAGTTGGGTGAAGAGATTTTGATAAATCATAACTGGGATATGATTCGGCGAACAATGTGGAATTATGTCGGGATTGTTCGTTCGATGAAAAGGTTGCGATTGGCGAAAAAAAGAATGGTCGCAATTTATGATGAAATCGACCAGCATTATAGAGATTATATTATAACACCGAATATGGTTGAACTGCGAAATATTGCCTTGATAGCATTGCTAATTATTCAGTCGGCAATGCAACGTAAGGAGTCGCGAGGTCTGCATTATGTTATTGATTATCCAGATCAACGTAAAGAGAAAAAGCAGACATGCTTTGCAAAAAAGAAGGGTGGAGAAAAGTGGGAGATAGAGTTGAGCGAGGAGAAAAGCAAATGAAAAAACAGTTTGTCATATCGGTAATGTCGAAGGATCGTCCAGGGATTGTCGCGGACATTACCGGCACTATTTTGGATCTTGATGGAGACCTTGCAGATTTGAATCAATCGGTATTGGGTGGGTTTTTTACCATGATTCTGATTGCCGAGTTTGATGCCAAGGTAACACCAGAGGACGTTTTTGCCGGGTTTTCCCATATCCAATCTGAGACCAGAATAGAAGCGAATATCAAAGAGTTGACAGTTCCCCTTGAAACATTTAAGGCGGAATTGCCCAAGGAAACGTTTGTGGTCACGGGTCAGGGAGAAAATCGCAAAGGGCTGGTGAAAATAATGGGTGATTTTTTTAATTATAGGAATATCAATATTTTAGACCTGGTTACGACCCGGGATGAGCAGCTCTATACCATGATTTTCCAGGTGGATCTCAGCAGTATAGATTCGGTAGAAGATTTAAGGAGTGAGTTAGCAGCGTTGGCCGAGAGGGAACAGCTAGCGCTGGTTCTTCAACATAATGATATATTCCGGGCGACCCACGAGATTGGAACGCCTTTTGATCAAGATATAAGGGAGTAGAGAAATGCTTCGTTCCGACCAAATAATGGCAACGGTGGAAATGATCCAGAAGGAGAATCTGGATGTGCGAACAGTGACCATGGGCATCAACCTTCTTGATTGTCGTCGCGATACCGTTAAAGACACCTGTGACAGGGTGGAAGCAAAAATTGCCGAAAAATCCGATAAGTTCGTAGAAACATGCAATAAAGTTAGTATGAAATACGGTATTCCGGTGGTCAATAAGCGAATATCTGTTACTCCAGCATCTTTTGTTGGGGCAGGGTTTAAGATTCACGATTTTGTGGCCTTGGCCAAGAGTCTGGATCGAGCGGCAGAAAATGCCGGGGTGGATATTCTGGGTGGATTTTCGGCCCAGGTCGAGAAAGGAATAACTGATACAGATAGAGAGTTTATAGCCTCAATTCCACAGTCCTTGGAGGAGACAGAGAGACTCTGTGCCTCAATCAATGTTGGTTCGAGTCAGAAAGGAATCAATATGGAGGCTGTGGCCATGATGGGAAAGACCATTAAGGATTTGGCCGAGAGGACCAGCGCTAATGGAGGATTCGGAGCTGCCAAATTTGTTGTTTTTTGTAATCAGCCTGGAGACAACCCTTTTATGGCTGGAGCAATTCATGGCCTTGAGGAGGCAGAGGTGGTTTTGAATGTAGGCGTGTCAGGGCCGGGGGTTATTGCCAGATCGCTTGAAAAAACCATCAAAAAAAGGGGAAAAGAAAACCTCAAACTTGATGATATTGCAGAAGAAATCAAACAGATCACCTTCCGGGTGACTAGGTGTGGTGAATTGATAGGGCGACAGGTTTCCCAAGAGTTGGGAGTGGAGTTTGGTGTCATTGACCTCTCGCTGGCTCCTACGCCGAAAATTGGCGATTCTGTAGGAGAGATTCTCCAGATCCTCGGTGTCGATGTGGTCGGAGCACCAGGTTCAACAGCCATTCTGGCTTTACTTAACGATGCCGTGAAAAAGGGTGGTATTTTTGCCAGTAAGGCCGTTGGCGGTCTGAGTGGCGCTTTTATCCCGGTGATGGAAGATGCAGTCCTTGCCGACGCTGTTGGCAAGGGAGCATTGACCCTTGAAAAATTGGAGGCCATGACCTGTGTATGCTCCGTAGGGCTCGATATGATACCGATACCAGGGGATGTGGGGGCGGACACGATATCGGCCATTATAGCCGATGAAATGGCCCTGGGAATGATCAATCAAAAGACAACTGCGGTAAGGCTTATCCCGGTTCCAGGAAAAACTGTCGGTGAAATGGTAAGTTTTGGCGGATTGTTCGGGGCCAGCCCAATTATGGAGGTGCGTAATGTCAATAAGTCTGGAAGATTTATTGCGTGGGGAGGGAGAATACCAGCGCCGATTCATAGTTTCAAAAACTGATCTGATGAATATTTTTTCTAACACAAAAGGGGAACCTATGGTTTTGCAGCGATGGTTTATGCTCGTCTCTGTGGTATTGGTTTTGTTTATTTCTTCGTGTTCAAGCCCTGAAAATGAGGAAGAGAAGGGTGCTATTGAACAGAAAACTGAGGTAATAGCTGCTGAAGCTGTGAGCAAGATAACAACCCCAATAGATAAGGCAAAGCTAGCAAAAGAACTGCACGAATTTCACAACCCTGAGATTCAGGAATCAAAAGAGATAAAAGAATAGGCAGTCTCTTCGTGGTTGGATAAAAAAACAATTCTCTCTAAAAGCATCGAATCCTAAAAGGGCCTGTAACGAAAAATTCGTAACAGGCCCTTTTCAATAGGAATCCACAACCTGGAGTGGCGTCTTCTTTTACTTAGTAACGAACCGTTCAGGGATCAAAATGATAGGGCGGCTCAGATCAGTGACAGGATTCTATCTTTTGGCCACACTTCATAAAATTGCCTTCTAGTGAACACTCCTGGTTATGAAAAAAATATAAACCGAGTAATAACAAATAGATGCAGAGTATCTGCTTTTTTTAGGCCTCGATCCTGAACACAAATGCTCATTTTTCAAGCTACCTTTGAGTCGATCGAGGAACGGCGCTCAGGGTTGGATTTTTGAGCGCTGTTGAATTAAGTGATCCTAAAATGTATCATGAGTAAAGACAGAGGGAAAAACAGCCTGGCAAAAAGCTATTTGTTCTTAAACTGTACGTGCTGGGTATCTGCATTACCAATGTTACGCTCGAGCGAAATTGTATGAAAACGGTGTGCTATGGATAAGGGCGTCCAGGAAGAACGTAGTTTTATGCCCTCTTGAAAGAATATTGATCGATGAGGGAAATAAAACCCTCCGCCTGGAACTGAAAGAGAGGAAGGGGTTCGTGTTAAAAAATGAAAGCATTTTGAAAACGTTGCCGCAGGATGATTCACTTTTTGTTTTGGCCGTCCTGATTTGTTTGGCCTGCGTACCTTTAAGAATAGTGCTTCATACCAAAAACGACGAGTTGAAACGTTGGGGCATACGCGCCATATGAACAAGGAAAGGCGTCCTGAAAAAATCGCAATTATTTCTGATCTTCATGCCAATATAGAGGCCTTACACGAGGTTCTTGCAGATATCGCAGGACTTAAAATTGCAAAAATTATTTGTCTTGGCGATTTGGTGGGGTATGGACCTGATCCTGAAAAAACAGCCAGACGCATTTGGGACCTCCATATTCCTGTGGTCATGGGAAACCATGAACTGGCCCTGGCCGGAGGCAACTACCTCCGCCGCTTAAACGAGTCCACCCAGGAATCACTGGCCATCACCGAAAAACTTCTTTCGGCTCCTGTTCGTCGTTATTTACTCTCATTGCCACCGACACTGGTGAAAGACGGTGTTCGTTTTGTCCATGGTTGTCCGCCTGATTCCATTGAAACCTATCTTTTTCATCCCGAGGCTTCCCGTCTCAGACGAATTTTTTCCATGTTTGCTGAAGGACTCTGTTTTTTTGGCCATACCCATCAACTTGAACTCTTTGAATATGATCCGGTCAGTACCAGGGTCTTGTTTACGGAACTTGAACCGGGTTTCTTTCCATTGAGAAGGGAAAAACGGTATCTTATCAATGCCGGGAGTGTCGGCCAACCTCGGGATGGGATAAATAATTTTGCCAAATACGTGGTCTATGATCAAGAAAAGAGGCAGATAGAGGTTCGAGCAGTAGCTTACAATGCGGAAAAGACTGCCCGAAAAATTATTAACTTAGGCTTTCCGGAATTTAATGCCCTGCGGCTATTGCGGTAAACTATGCGAAAAATAGGAAAGTATACGGTTGTCGGCCTGCTCGGCAAGGGAGGGATGAGTTCAGTCTATAAAGTCCAGATGCCGATTACCGGTAAGGTAGTGGCTCTCAAACACCTGCAGCCATCGGAGCCTCTGCTTATGGTCATGGGGATGGAGAGACTGCAGCGTCTGTTTACCAGCGAGGCCATCACCATGGCAAGACTTCAGCATCCCCATATCGCTGGCATCATGGATTTTGATCACGATGCCAGTGGGATTCCATTTTATACCATGGAATATTATTGCGGCAATCTCGGGGCCTTAATTGGTGAACATGTTGAGCCTGAAAGACCAACCAGGATCATGACCCCCCAGCTTGTTTTCCGTTATGGGCGTCAGATTATGGCGGGCCTTTTTTGTCTCCATAATGCCCATATCATCCACCGTGATATAAAGCCGTACAATATGATGATTGATGAGGGTAACCAGATCAAGATATGTGATTTCGGCCTCTCAAAGCTCCATGGCGAGCCGTTTGCCACCCCCTCTGCAATGCAAGTCGGTTCCCCCTATTATGTCGCTCCCGAGCAGAGTAGCGCCCCGGATGAGGTTGATGAGCGGGCAGACATCTATTCTCTGGGGGTAACGATATTCCGGATGATCAGCGGTCAGCTGCCGAGGGCTGGCAGGAGGGCAAGTTCCATTAATCCGTTGATCGATGGGGCCTGGGATGCGTTTTTCAAGTGTTGTCTGGCCAGTAAACCAGAAGGACGCTTTGCTTCTGTTTTTGAGGCCAGGAAGGCTTTTGAGCAACTCGCCGGTCACTGGCGCAAGCGGAGATTAACAGATTGTCAGCTTGTGGATATTGGCAAAGAGGAGATAAAAAGGAAGGGCGAGGCTCTCCGTTCAGAAGGGCAAAAAGTCGCGCCCCGTCAGGCGAGGGAAGTCTTCCAACTTGATGAAAGAAGAAGTCCTTTGCTGTGGAGGCAAAATGATTTCAGACGGGTTAATAGGGAATTAATCCATGACGCGTTGTCAGGTCTCACCTGGCAGAAAAATGGGTCGGAGTTTCCCTTTTCCTGGGAAGAGGGCAATGATTATATAAGGGGCTTGAACCTGGAAGCATGGCAGGGGCAAACGAACTGGCGGTTACCAACTGTCGATGAACTCCTCAGCCTGCTAGGGCCCAATGATGATCTGGCTCAGTCGTGCCGGAGGCAGTTTTTCAGCCCCAGGCAATCATCTCTCTGGAGTAGTGATACCCGCTCAGTCCTTGCGGCATGGTATGTGAATTTGGATTTTAGTTTTGTCGAATCCCGTGATAAATCGTGTCGTAACTTTGTGCGGGCCGTTTGCAGTTCTTTTTCCTCCGGGATTGAACCTGATGAAAAAAATGGTATCTGGGGCAGCAAACAATAATCACAGATGGTATAACAAACAACGAAATTTTGAGATGGCATGGCCATTCCGTCTTCTGGGTCCTTGTGGCGCAGTTATGAGCCGTTCTCCCGATTATATAGATTTTGAGAACGGCCCAGAGTGTGAGCGAGGGAGTCTCGTTGATCAGAACAATTACTCTGATCCCATTGACAACCCTAGGAGCCTGTCGGACTTAGACATAAATCTGCTGCAAATTTGACAAATCGGCCCATATTTCCATAAGTTTTCGTTAAATAGGCCTGCTATTCGCCTCAAATCCATGAAAATCTGGTCTCGATTTCTCTAATTTTCGCTACGATTCTCTAAATCCGACAGACTCTTAGAAAATCCTGTTTGCTTACCCTTTTCCCCAGGGCCATTGGCTCCCCAACGGTGCTGTATTTTTTAGAGTGTTGTCGCCTGTGGGTGAACGTTAGTGGGCCAGGTTGTTTTATAAAAAAAAAGGCACTTTGCGAGAAATCGCAAAGTGCCTTTTTTTATGATGGCGTCCCCAACCGGATTTGAACCGGTGTTGCCGGCGTGAAAGGCCGGTGTCCTGGACCCGACTAGACGATGGGGACAAAAAATCTTTTTGGTGGGGCGTGTGCGACTCGAACGCACGACTCTCTGCTTAAAAGGCAGATACTCTACCGACTGAGTTAACGCCCCATAGAGCTAGGCTTTATACAAAGTCATTATTCTGATGTCAAGAAAAAAAGATCAATATAAAATTCTAACATGCGGAGCTTCCTGAGTCAAGCCTGAGCAGCAAGGGACCCTCTTTATTCAGCGAAAAGGGAAGCACAGAAATTTGATGTGACCCTGGGCAAGGAATAAGGTATGATAACTATCAATCTGCATTACTATATTACAGTCATTCATAACGGAACAGAAAATGGGATTTATAAACGGAACAGCAAGTTTTGTCCGCTTCAGTGTTGAAGGGGATTTGCCTGAAAATGTATGGGATTTTATTGCGGATAGAGTCGTTGCTTTTGCTTTTCGCGATATTGATGAGACCTATGAGGAGGATTCTTTGGGGTGGGTCTCGGTTTTTAATATGTTCGATATGGAATTTAACTACGCTTCCTATGCCGCTGGCAACTATGTCACTCTGTCCATGCGCCATGATGAGCGTAAGGTCTCTTCTGCCATCGTCAAAAAATATGTGCAAAAGGAAGAAGAGCGCATCAAGAAGGAAAAACAGATTCCGAAAATTTCGCGGACCATGCGAGTGGAGATCAAAGAGCGTATTCAAAATGAGTTAATGCGTAAATCTCTGCCCGTGCCGGCGGTGTATGATCTGTGCTGGAATCTGGAAAATTCGACTCTGCTCTTTTTTTCTACCAATAAAAAGGCTCAGGCCCTGCTCGAAGATCATTTTAAGGAGAGTTTCGGACTCACCTTGATGCAGCAGATCCCGTATATCTGCGGTCAGCATCTCCTTGATGAGAAAGATGCGGACAGATTGGCAGGGATTACAGCGGATGTCTTTTTATAAGGTAGGGAGAGCAAGAAAATGGATTTAGTCGATCTCATAGAAGAAAAGCGCTTTATTGGCCAGGAATTTTTGACCTGGCTGTGGTGGAAAAGCGAGGAGCGTGGCGGTGTGGTTAATCTTCCCAGTGAAGGCGATATCGTCGTGGTCTTTGAAAAACATATGCTCCTGGAATATGGCGAAGGGGAGTCAAGCGAAAAGCTTACCTGTCGTGGCTTGCAGACGGAGTTACAGGAGGCGCGTACAGGGCTGGTCATGGGCAAAAAACTGGAACAGGCCAGGATTCAGCTGACTCATAACGATTATGAATGGAATTTTACCCTCGCCGGGGCCTTGATGGAGTTTCGCAATGTGAAACTCCCCAAAACAGAAGGAGACACGGGGAACACCCAGAATCCGGAAGAGCGTGAAGGGATGGTCCTGGAACGGATTTTTCTCTTCGAGGAACTGGAGCGCATGGTCTTGGAACTGTTTCGACTCTTTTTACAACTGCGAGTCGGTGAGGGGTGGCGGGAAGAGTTGCTCAAGGTACGTGAGTGGGTGAACAGGGCGGAACGGGCTTGAGGCCTGTCTGACGTCAAAATAATTGATGAAGCATAGACGAGTGAATCATGGAGTTTGAAACCGTAATCGGGCTGGAGATCCATGCCCAGCTGAAAACCAAATCAAAAATTTTCTGCGGCTGTTCCACCGAGTTTGGAGCACCACCGAACACCCACACCTGTCAGGTGTGTCTGGGGATGCCTGGGGTCCTTCCTGTTCTCAACAAGAAGGTGGTCGAGTATGCAATCAAAATGGGCCTGGCAACGAATTCCACCATCAACACCTTTAATCAGTTCGCCCGGAAAAATTATTTTTATCCAGACCTCCCCAAAGGCTATCAGACTTCGCAGTTTGATTTACCCATTGTCGAATTTGGCCAGGTGGAGATTGAGGTGGATGGCAAGAAGCGGGTGATTGGTATCACCCGCATGCACATGGAAGAAGATGCCGGTAAACTGATCCATGATGATCGGGAGCCGGTTTCGTATGTGGATCTGAACCGCACCGGAACCCCGCTTCTGGAGATAGTCTCGGAGCCGGATCTGCGTTCCCCTGAGGAGGCGTATGCCTACCTGCGGAAGATTCATGCCATTCTCCGCTATCTGGATATCTGTGATGGCAATATGGAGGAGGGAAGTTTTCGCTGTGATGCCAATATTTCCCTCAGGCCCATTGGCCAGGATGAGCTGGGGACGAGGACGGAGTTAAAAAATATGAACTCCTTTAAAAACGTCCAGAACGCTTTGGAGTACGAAGTGCGCCGGCAGCGTGATATCCTTCTTGACGGCGGCGAAGTGGTGCAGGAAACTCTGCTCTGGGATGCAGATCGGAATAGGACGGAGTCCATGCGTTCCAAAGAAGAGGCCCATGATTATCGTTATTTTCCCTGCCCGGATCTGGTCCCTGTGGTCATTGACGAGAGCTGGATTGAGGCAATCAGGGCCACTCTACCTGAGCTTCCGGATGCCAGAAAAGAGCGGTTTGTTGACCAGTATGAACTTCCGGATTACGATGCCGCAATTCTTACCTCATCCCGGGATTTGGCAGACTATTTTGAGAGGGCGGTGCAGAGTTGCGGTCAGGCCAAGAAGGTTTCCAACTGGATCATGACTGAACTGCTGCGGGAGCTCAAGGGGGAAGAGGTGAGCGCCTGCAAGGTGACTCCGGAACAGCTTGGCAGCCTGCTGAAGATGGTAGCTGACGGGATCATTTCCGGAAAGATCGCCAAGACCGTTTTTCTGGAGATGATGGCTTCGGGCAAGGATCCGGAAGTGGTGGTCAAAGAGAAAAAGCTGGTCCAAGTCTCTGACCAGGGCGAACTGTTGGCCATTGTTCGGGAGATTATTGCTGAAAATCCCGGCCAGGTTGCTGAATTCAGAGGCGGTAAGAGCAAACTCATGGGATTTTTTGTGGGCCAGCTTATGCAGAAGACCAAGGGCAAGGCCAACCCAAAACTTGCCAATGAACTGTTCGGCAGGGAGTTATCATAAGAGGGAGTTGGCTGAAAATGCTGTTTTGGCAAATTCTGCCTTCTCTGAAAGATTCTTCTCAGAAGAGTGTTCAGGTGACCGCGATTGTTGGTTGGAGTGGTCTTGATTCGAGAATAATATCCTCCTTTCGGCTAACCTCACAGGCCAGCAGGTAATGGAAAAAGAGCAGTGGCAGAAAAAAGGGGCCGGGCACAGGCAGCGCCTTCGGAATCGTTTTCTTGAGTGCGGACTGGAGGGCTTCACTGACGCCGAGGTCCTGGAGCTCCTCCTCTCTTTTGGAACTCCCCGCAGCGACTGCAAGGACCCCGCACGGTCGGCCCTGGAACACTTCGGCAGCCTAGCAGCTGTGTTGGAGGCATCATTGCCGGCCCTGCAGGAAATCAAAGGCATTGGGCCAAAGAACGGTTTTGCTGTCCATTTCATTCAGGCGGTGGCCCGGCGTTACCTGAAGGAACGACTTCGCGGCAAACGCTATCTCCATTCCTCCAACGAGGTCCGCGACTACCTGCTCCATAGCCTGCGTGGCCTCAAGAAAGAAGTTCTCACCGTTATCTACCTCGACTCCTCCCATGCAATTCTCAACACCGAGACCGTGGCGGAGGGGACTATCAATGTCAACACCGTTTATCCTCGGGAGTTGGTGAAGAAGGCCCTGCTGGAGAACGCCTCGGCTCTGATCATCGCCCACAATCACCCATCCGGTTCCCTCGATCCCTCTCCTCAGGATCTGCAGTTGACGCGCACCCTTTCTCTCTTGGGCAGCCTGATGCAGATCCAACTCCTGGACCACATCATTATCGGTGACGGCAGTTTCTCTTTTGCTGACCATGGCTTGATGAGTGAGATCGGCCGGCAGTGCCGGGAGACCATGGAAGGGCTGCATCAGCGTTAAATGGTTACTGCCCTCTACATCCATATCCCTTTCTGTGCGGCCAAGTGCAGTTACTGTTCTTTTAACTCCTATGCGGGCCTGGAAGGGCTTCAAGAGAGGTATGTCGAGGCTCTGTGTGTGGAGATGGTCAAAAGTGCGTCTGGAAGGCGTATAGCACCGCTGCAGACGATTTTTCTGGGAGGGGGAACGCCAACGCTTCTTTCCGCAAGCCTGCTGCGCAAAGTGTTGTCCTCCTGCCTTGCTCTTTTTCCCCTCGCTCCTGATGCGGAAATCTCTATCGAGGCCAACCCGGGAACCGTAGATGGGGAAAAGTTAGACTTCCTCCGGGCGGCTGGAGTCAATCGCCTGTCTCTGGGAGTGCAGTCGTTTGCTGATCAAGAACTTGGCAGGATAGGACGCATTCATTCGGCAGCAGAAGCGGTCAGGGCCGTGCATATGGCTCGAGCAGCCGGTTTTCAGAACCTGAGTCTCGATCTGATGTATGGTTTGCCGGACCAGGATGCAGGGAGCTGGCGGACAAGCCTTGAGACCGCCTTTTCCTTGGCCTTGAATCATCTTTCGCTCTATCAGTTGACAGTAGAAGAAGGGACGCCCCTGGAGAGGATGGTCAGAGAAAAGAGAGTGCAGCTCCCCGATGATGATGATGTTGCGGTCATGGATGCGCTCAGCACAGAACTCAGCGCAGGAGCAGGCCTGTTGCAGTATGAGATCTCCAATTATGCCCAACCTGGATACCAGTGTCGACATAATATCACTTACTGGGAGAATAGAGACTACCTGGCCATTGGCTCCGGGGCAGTATCCTGTCTGGATGGCTGCAGACGGCGAACTGTTGCCGGTCCGGAGCAATACTGTGACCTCATAGAGGCGGGACAATCAGTTGTGATTGAGGAAGAAACTCTGCAGGCCGATGCCTCCTTTCGGGAAACAGTGATCATGGGCCTGCGCCTGAACAGGGGAGTCTCTCTTAACCAGTTACAGCGGCGATACGGAATCCTGCCCGAGGATTATTACGGGAAAATTCTCGAGCAGTTAATCGCAGATGGTTTGCTTGTGCAAAAAGGAGGGTATCTGCGACTGACTGAGAGAGGGAGAGTTTTTGCCAATCGAGTTATGGCTGAACTGGTCTAAGAAAACAGCTGCCAATGTCATGGAGAGCTTGTCTCCAATATTCAGGGTGTTGTGTGGGGCGGCCACTCTCTAATCGCAGGTCTGACCTCCCTGTGTGGCCAATATTGCCGAGCTTCCTGTGGGGGGGGGGCACTGCCAGACGTGAGCAGAGAGGGCAGGTCTGACTGGGCTGGAGAGAGAATCAGTCGAGTTCGTAGGCCAAGGTTTTCTTGGCAGAGTGGACCATATCTCCTTTTTTCCCGTTGATAAAGTAGGAGAGGGTGACCTCTATCTCCACGGTCTCAATATCGGTATCAAAGTTCATGAGAAAACGTTCTTTAATGGTCTCCATGGGCTGGAGAGTGAGATCTACGATCTCTTTGATCTGCCAGGCACCGTAGCGCATTCGGTTATGGAGATCTTTACCGATTTCCCACCAGATCCGCTGGTCGCTGAAAAGGAGTTGTTTGGCAGGTTCTTTTTCGTCAAGATTTTTTGCGGTCACATCCAGGACCACTTTACCTGACCAGAGTCAGCCATCCGGGATTCGGTGTCCTGTCTTGTTTTCGATAAAGACATTGACCACGGCACTGGGAATCCATTTCTGAGGATCTTTGACTTTTTTTTCCAGGGTACCCGGCAGGTGACCGTAAGGGACGATTTCCACCTGCAGGCCCAGTCCTTCTTTGACGGTGTCGAGATCATGGCCTCCCGGAAAGAGATGTCCCTTTTTCATGTGACAGTCCTGACAGCTCTGACTTCCCCCCTGAGCGACATAGGTGTTTTGAAAACTGCCTGACAGGGTGTTGCACTGGATGATCTCACCATCAGCCGCCTTGTATTTTCCGTGACACTGCATGCAGAATGATGCGCGGCTGAGATCTACAAGTTCCTCGCTTGGATGGGCATTGTCTCCATCTTCACCGTTGGGGCCGTAAATCATGCCCGGCCCAGGGTCACCATGGAGACCCCTGGCAACGGCAGTTGCCTTGATGTTGTGGCAGGCAAGACACCCTACATTGAGTCTGGCCAGTTCTTTTTTGGCATCATTGCCCTCTTTGGTTCCATCCATTTTATAAGCAGTCACGATCATCTTGCCGATCTCAAATGCCAGTTCTTCTGTGGCATAGGCAACAGTTGGGGCGTGGCAATCCAGACATTTCATGATCTGGGCTTTGGTCAAGGGGGTATTCCACTCTTTCTTCAGTCCGATGGTTATGAAGTTGTGCATTCCTTTCAGGGAAGAAATAACTGCTTTTGCATGCCAGGAGTCCTTCTATTGACTATGGGTCTCTTCATGACACTCCATGCAGTGTGATTCATCAAACATTGTCTCTAACTCAGCTAGGGTTGTTGCCTCTTTCTGAGAGGCAGAGAGCTGTGCTGGGCCCAAAAAGGTCATGACCAGAAGTACCTGGAAAATACTGAACAAGAATTTCCCATTCATGTCCGTCCCTCCTTGTCTTGTCTTGATAAAAAGAAAGTAGGTACCACTTCCTCCCATGATATAATCCCCTTATATCAGTATGATGAGTCCTGTAGATTGGTGGTTGGCTCTCGCTTGCCATTAAAACGGAAAAGAGTAATCTCTGCTCTGCATATTTGGCAGGCACTACCGTTAGTATGTGGGAAAAGAGGAGGTATGTCTAGAAGAAAAGGTGGAAAAAAATATGGAGGGAAAAAAGAAAGATGACTTTTCAGTGACATAATGGCTGGTGGGACTTGCGGCCAGCAGGTTTTGTACAGAGTCCTTTTTGTTGAAGGGATGATGTTTCTCACACCGCTGATGAACGGTAAGCCAGCAGTCAGTAAAAGTACTCCCTTGGGGGGGGGAAGTGCCTTCACGAAATTCTTCTCAAAAAAACACGAAGAGAATTTCTAAGTTACTAACGCGACAAAATTGAAGGATTGTGACACGAATACTCTCAAAAATGGAAGAGTGCTTTCCAGCCACGAAAGAAGGGGTGCGTGTGTAACGTGTATAACAATCTGAAATTAAACAGGTAAAAAAATTGGTTTTCTTTTTTTTGCTGTTTGGCATGATAGTAGCAAGTTCAAGACCAGTTATCTTAAGAAGAGGGTTCGCTTTGGCCTGATTGTTTAATGTTTGGAAATGATTCTTACGTGTGAAGGGGTGTGGCCGATGCAATTGGCCGTTATTCAACACAGTCCCTGGGATGGGCCGGGTTACTATCTCAGGGAGGCTGCGCGAGAGTTTGGAATTACCCTTTCTCTGGTCAAGGCGTGGAAGGGAAAATTTCCGGACCCGCGTGCCGTGTCCGGGGTTATCCTTCTGGGCGGCAGTGCAGGTATCCATGAAGAGGAGCAGTATCCCTTTTTGGTGAAGGAAAAAGAGTATTTGAAAAAGCGTATTCTGGTGACAGAAAAACCTTGTCTGGGGATCTGTTTGGGGCAGCAGTTACTTGCCGAGGCCTTGGGTGCCAAGGTGGGGCCAACTTTCTCTGCTTCCATCGGTGCCAGTGAGTCTTTGCTTACTGCGGCTGGTCGTAATCATCCGGTATTTCAAGGAATTGGTCGTGGTTTTCCAATCTTTAAATGGTGTGGAGAGGATCTTCTTTCTCCCTTCCCCAATTATTTTGAGGTACTGGCGACCTCAAAAGAGTGTCAGGTCGAGGCCTTCAGTATAACGGCACGACCCTATCTAATCGGTATCCAGTTTGACAACCATGCAGCCCATCCTGATGATGTTCGGCGCTGGTATGCACGGCATAAGGTGTTGTTCGAATCCATGGCCCCTTTGCCTATCACCCTGGAAGAGCTGATTGAAAAATTAAAAAAGATTAATACCAGGTTGTTAGAGGATTTTTACCTGTTTTTCTCAAATTTTGTGGAGCTTTGTCAGAGATGAAGAAATGTGCCTCTAGAGCCGTTAAAATTATCGATACAACCCTTAGAGAGGGAGAGCAGTCCCCTGGGGTTTTCTTCGCTCTCGGGGTAAAAAAAAATATTATCAGCGGTCTTGTTGGTCTTGGAATTGATGAGATTGAAATTGGTGTCGCCTGTCAGGAAAATGGTGATCTCAACATTCTGGCAGACTATGTTCGCACTGTCCATCCACACCAGGTGTTTTCTCTCTGGTGCCGTTGCCGGGAAGCCGATATTCTCCATGGAGCTTCCTTGCTTCCCACCTGTCTCTCTCTGTCTATACCCGCATCGGATCTCCATCTTGAAAAGAAATTGGGAAAAGACCGTAAGTGGGCGCTGAAGAGGCTGCGGCGTTCCATTGGCCAGGCTTTGGCAGCTGGCGTGCCCAAGGTGTCGGTCGGTCTTGAAGATGTAAGCAGGGCTGATCTGGAGTATGCCCGGGAATTGGCCCAGGTGGCAGAAGAGGCTGGAGCCTTTCGCCTGCGCCTGGCAGATACCGTGGGTATCTGTACTCCCAGTAGTATGATGCGATTGCTCGATGGGTTCAAGGGCTTGACGATGGAAATGGGAGTGCATTGCCATAATGATTTCGGCATGGCCACCGCAAATACCATTACCGGCCTGGATCATAGTGCTCTGTGGGGGGATGTGACCCTTCTCGGTCTGGGAGAACGGGCTGGAAACAGCCGTCTGGAGGAAGTACTTACCTTTCTCACTGTGGAGAAGAATAGTGGATCATATGACCTGAAAGGCTTGCCTGAGCTCAGCAGGATGGTGGCGGAGGAGAGCGGTCAGGAGATCTCTCCATCCTGTCCCATTATCGGTAAAAATATTTTTTCCTGTGAAACCGGTATTCACCTCCAGGGGATTATGGCCGACCCTGCCACCTATGAACCCTTTGACCCCGAGCTCATCGGTGCCAGGAGAAGTCTGCTGATAGGTCGTAAAGCAGGGCGCCGCAGTATTGCCGCCACCCTGGGTCGACTTGGTCTCCCCGCGCCGGACAAGTCCGGTCTTACCCGCCTGACGCGGCGGATACGTTCTCTGGCAGTCGAGGAGGAGCGTGCTCTGGCTGATCACGAAATCAGAGAACTGGCGATCTGTCCTTAGGGGATTCCCTTGGCTGGGAGATCGCGCAGGGGGAGGCTTTGTTTTTGTTGGGGAAGAGAGTCTCCCCCTGGCTGGCTATTTTTCGAGAACCGGTTCAGCCAGGAGATATTGATATGTCTCCTGGCTGAACATGGCTGATCAGTATGAGCCGTCAGATGTCTGCAATTTTTTTGCAGTCTGGGGGAGAGAGTACTTGAGAAAGGTGTTGAAAAGTAGACAACCTAAGCCACTTTTCAATATCCCCTGATCTTTTTTTTGGCGTTTTTTCTGCTTTTCGTTATTGTCAATAGTTGCCCAAGTTTATCTGATGCGTTTTTCTTA